>OIZF01000750.1_pt1 | contig 21388 bp, 20 predicted proteins | sample 1588471 | NCBI WGS metagenome assembly OIZF01 (sample SAMN03283279) | human gut metagenome | biome: human-associated habitat; material: feces | host: Homo sapiens | place: Peru | collected 2012
TTCGAAATGGTGGATTTGGAAGTACTACAAAATAGAAAATAGATCGACTGTTGCAAAAAAATAGTGATGCAACAGTCGATTTTTTAAATTTTATTGATTTTTATATAGCTTCTTCCGGTGATTGTCCGATTGAAAATAAGAAAACATGCGACGATGATACAACCGATAACAAAACCTATAATATTAAAACAAGCTGTCATAATTAGAAGAATTAAACGCATGAATTTTAATGCATAACCAAGTTCGTAATTGGGTTGGGTGTAATCTGCTACAGCAACAAAAGCCATGTAAAGCATTACTTCGGAATTAAACCAGCCGGATTGTACTGAAAATTCTCCCATCACGATACCGGCAATCACACTAAGAGGAGTACTTAGCATACTGGGCGTATTTAGGGCTGCAAGACGTAACCCATCAATCGATAATTCTAAGATTAAAAATTGATAAAAGAGGGCAATATTTACAGTATCTTGTACCACGACAAAGGAAAAAATATCGGGGAGCAATTCTAAATTTTGCATAAACAACAAAAATACAGGAGTTAAAAATACAGTTCCCAAAGAAATCAATGCACGTGAAAATTTCAGATAGAGACCGGTAATTTTGGGGAAATAGTAATCATTTGCTTCTTCTACCATATCAAAGACGGAAGTTGGCAAAATCATTGCCGAGGGAGAATTGTCGACTAGAATTACAACTTTTCCTTCTAAAATACAGGCGGCAGCAGTGTCAGGACGTTCAGAGAACTTAAATTTTGGAAAAGGGTTAAACCATTTCCGTCTGAACATTGCTTCAGCAAGGCTCTGCTGATTCATGCGAAGATCATCTACTTGCATATTTTGGATGATGCTTTTGATTTCGTTGAGTAAGGGCTGGTTAACCCGGTCTTTCATATAGCAAATTGCGATATCTGTCCGAGAAGTCTGCCCACCCTCTGTAATTTCCATAATAAGGTGAGGATCACGGATTCTTCTTCGGATTAAAGCTGTGTTAAATACAATTGTTTCAACGAAACCATCACGTGAGCCACGAAGAGATTTATCTTTTTCTGGCTCGTCAACATTTCTGGAAGGGTATGTCCTGCAATCAATTGCAAAGCAGAAAGAATATCCGTCAATAAATAAACATGTCATGCCTGAAAGAACATCTCTTATAATTTCATCGTAATCCTGTATGATGTCTACTTCTGCATGTGGAATAAAGCATTCTGCAAATAATGTGGCATCAGATGGGAGTTCATCTGCTTTTAATTTGTATAACGAATCCAGTATTTTTAACAGAGTTTCATCTTTAGTAAAACCGTCAATAAAATAGAAGACTGCTTGTTTGTCTGCGATTTTGATATTGCGGCGGATTATATCAAAACTTTCATGGATTGGGAGTGTTGTATCCATATATTTAATGTTTTCGGCAAATGATGAAGTCATTTGTCCTTGAAATTTAGTAATCATAATATAAGCCTCTTTCTTTTGATTCATTACAATAATTATAGAATCTCCTCAGCGTAAAAGAATTATTCACTGTCTTTACAATTTGTAAAAGGTCTGGTATACTTTGCGAGAAGGATATTAAGAAATATAAAAAAATCATGCTAAAAAAATAATTTACGTATTGACATTTTTAATGAAGTGTGATAAATTAATATCTGCATGAGGCAAAAGAAAGAAGAGTATCCACTCTCACCATAGCACAAGTAAGTGACTATTGGTTTGATATTGATGATTTTATCTTTTGAAAGATAGATGTATTGATTCGGGTGGAGCAGATTCACTCGATTTTTTTGTTTCAAAAATATGTTTCGCAAACAAACAACCTAAAGGAAATTCATTTGACGGAGGTATACGACAATTAGCGATTTAATGATTAACGAACAGATTAGAGACAGAGAGGTTCGTCTGATTAGTGAAGACGGAGAACAGCTGGGAGTCATGTCAGCAAGAGAAGCTTTTAAGCTTGCACAGGAAGCAGAACTTGACCTTGTCAAGATTGCACCAACAGCAAAGCCACCGGTATGTAAGATTATCGATTATGGAAAATACAAATATGAGCTGACAAGAAAAGAAAAAGAAGCAAAGAAAAAACAGAAGACTGTTGAAGTTAAAGAAGTGCGTTTGTCACCGAATATCGATACAAATGATTTGAATACAAAGGTGAATAATGCGAAGAAATTCATCACAAAAGGAAATAAAGTAAAGGTTACACTTCGTTTCCGAGGAAGAGAAATGGCACATGTACAGCAGAGCAAGCATATTCTTGATGATTTTGCAGCTATGCTTGAGGATGTAGCAACAGTCGAGAAGCCGGCAAAGATGGAAGGCCGGAACATGAGCATGGTTTTAACTATAAAACGTTAAAAATAAAAAACAGAAGCAACGATAAAGGAGGAAATCATCATGCCAAAAATTAAAACAAATAGAGCGGCAGCAAAACGTTTCAAAGCAACAGGAACAGGAAAACTGAAAAGAAATAAAGCTTACAAGAGCCATATCTTAACAAAGAAGACAACTAAGAGAAAAAGAAATCTTAGAAAGTCTACAATCACAGATGCAACAAACGTAAAGAACATGAAGAAAGTTTTACCATATCTGTAAGATTTGAAAGTATTGAAGGAGGATTAAGAAATGGCACGTATTAAAGGCGGAATGAACGCAAAGAAGAAACACAATAGAACATTGAAACTTGCTAAAGGATATAGAGGAGCACGTTCAAAACAGTATAGAGTTGCAAAACAGTCTGTAATGAGAGCTCTTACATCTGCATACGCAGGAAGAAAACAGCGCAAACGTCAGATGAGACAGCTGTGGATCGCTCGTATCAATGCAGCAGCAAGAATGAATGGTCTTTCATACAGCAAATTTATGTATGGACTGAAACTCGCAGGTGTTGAGATGAACAGAAAAATGCTTGCTGAGCTTGCAGTAAACGATAAAGAAGGATTTGCAACACTTGCAGAAGTTGCTAAATCTAAACTTGCTTAATTTTAACCAGAAGAATAAAAAAGAAAGGGTTCGATTTTCGATCCCTTTCTTTTTTATTCTGGCTTTGATAATTGCTCTACAAGCTGAAAGATGAGAGTTTGATTGCTTTTGTCTAAACGTTCATATGCACGACATAATTGATAATTTCGCTCCGACACCTGCTTGTATTCTAGTTGATATTCCAGGGTGTGACGGGCATCTGAATAACAAAGTATGTAGTCAATAGATACATCAAAAAATTTTGACAGATCAATTAAAATATCTGCTGGGAGAGAAGATGTTCCGTTTTCTATTCTGCTGATAGTTTGTTGAGAAACATTTAGCTTTGCAGCCAATTCTTCTTGAAGTATATTTCGTTCTTTTCGAAGTTCTTTTACACGATTCTGCACAATTTTACACTCCTTCATGTTATACTATCTATTTTATCCAATATTTTCCATTGTGCTATCCAAGATAAGAGTATACACACACTCACATTTAGCGTATAAAGAACAAATATAGGATTAATATACTACGAATCAAGAAACAAATGGTAAAATATAAACGGGTGATGAAAATGTTAAATAATACAATTGGAAAGAATATAAGACGAGTACGTGAAATAAATGATATGAATCAGGAAGAGGTTGCAGCACAATTGAATATTCGCCGACAGACATTATCTGCATATGAGACAGGCCGCTCTGTTCCTAATATTTATATTTTACTAGAACTTGCATCGTTTTTTAGAGTATCCATTGAAGATTTGACAAGAAATGTAAAATTATAGGTTACCGGTCGCACTATGTGGGTCGGCAACCTTATATGATGTCAGTCTTGTAATGCATATGGAAAATGATGTATAATATAAATGAGTTTAATTTATCTGGTATCTATAGAAAAAGATATGATTGTTTGCGGATACCAAAATTTATATAAGTTCAAGACAGATGAGGAGGCCGGAATAAGATGGAAGAAGTGACATGGTTTTTTGAAGACGAAGATGGAAAATGTGTGGCAAGTGTGCAACTGGGAATTGATGATATGAGATATGCTGTTCAATATTTGAAAAATGATGTAGAGAATGGAAGATATATACTTGGATATACAAAGGCTGATGGTAAAAGAAGAGTTTTTAAAGGTTCTCGACAAATTGTGAATCATATGTCTGATGACAAAAAAGAAATAATTCCAGATGAAGTAGTAGAAACAGAAGTGGAAAACAAGAAGAATGAAATAGTTGAATGAAAAAAACGAGCAGAGAAAAAACTCTGCCCCTTTTTTGCCCCCTTTTTGCTAAAATAAATAATAAAAAATCCCGAAAACACTGTGATTATCAGCATTTTTCGGGATAAGTTAAATGCGGAAGATGGGACTTGAACCCACACAAGCGCAATGCTTACAAGATCCTTAGTCTTGCTCGTCTGCCAGTTCCGACACTTCCGCATATGGTAAATAAGTACATTTAAAACAAATAATCTATGAAATAGATGCGGAAGATGGGACTTGAACCCACACGATCGCATTGATCACAAGATCCTTAGTCTTGCTCGTCTGCCAGTTCCGACACTTCCGCTTGTTTTGTTTTTGTAGCTGTACTCACGCCACGAATAGTATAATACAATGAGTTGAGAAGAATGTCAACACATTTTTTGATTTTTTTAAATTTTTTGAAAAATTTTTGAAATTACAAAAATAAGGAAATGTTAAATTACTAATGAATATAATAATACAGTGAGAAAATAAAAAATAAAAAAATAAAGGAAATTTAAAAGTTTTGTCGAATATAATATTATGGAGAGTATACAAAGGAGGAGATCATGTATTATTCGGAAGAGCTAATAGAAGAAATCAGAATGAAAAACGATATAGTAGATGTCATTTCCAATTATGTACGACTTCAGAAGAAAGGAAGTTCCTATTTTGGACTTTGCCCGTTTCACAATGAAAAGTCCCCGTCTTTTTCTGTAAGCAGAGACAAGCAGATGTATTATTGCTTTGGTTGTGGGGCTGGTGGGACAGTATTTACATTTCTTATGGAATATGAGAATTATTCTTTCCTTGAAGCGGTTCAATATCTTGCAGAACGTGCAGGAGTAGAGCTGCCTAAAGAAGAATATTCAAAAGAAGCAAAGGAACGATCTGATTTGAAAGCAACTTTGTTGGAAATCAATAAGATTGCTGCACAATATTATTATGTTCAGTTAAAATCTGAACGAGGTGCAGTTGCTTATGATTATTTGACAGACAGAGGACTTTCAGAAGAGACCATAAAATCTTTTGGGCTTGGATTTGCAACAAAGTATAGTAATGATTTGTACAATTATCTTAAACGTAAAGGTTATAGTGAAGAATTGATCCGCCAGGCAGGGCTGATTAATATTGATGAAAAAAATGGAGTTTATGATAAGTTTTGGAATCGTGTTATGTTTCCAATTATGGATGCAAATAGTCGGGTGATTGGATTCGGTGGCAGGGTTATGGGAGATGCAAAGCCAAAATATTTAAATTCCCCAGAAACAGCTGTTTTTGATAAAAGCAGAAATTTGTATGGGTTGAACCGAGCACGTACATCGAGAAAATCATATTTCCTTGTTTGTGAAGGGTATATGGATGTTATTTCACTACATCAGGCCGGATTTACGAATGCAGTAGCGTCTTTAGGAACTGCGTTGACATCAGGACATGCTTCATTGATCAAACGGTATGTAAGTGAAGTATATCTTACATATGATAGCGATGATGCCGGTACGCGCGCTGCACTTCGGGCAGTTCCGATCATGAGAGAAGCTGGAATTGCAGCAAAAGTTATCCGAATGGATCCATATAAGGATCCGGATGAATTTATTAAAAATTTAGGTGCAGAGGAGTTTGAAAAAAGGATTGAAAATGCCAGAAACGGCTTTATGTTCAGTTTGGAAATATTGTCGAAGAATTATGATATGGAATCTCCAGAAGAAAAAACTGCCTTTTTTCAAGAAACAGCAAAACGCTTAATAGAATTCGAGGATGAGTTGGAGCGTAATAATTACATAGAAGCTGTTGCAAAAGCATACCGTGTAAATCCAGACAGTCTTCAAAAACTTGTCACAAAGACTGCGATTAAAGAAGGCTTGGCAAGTCCTGCGAAGCGACCTAAAAATTTGAGTCAAAATAAAGATTCAGTATCAAAAAAGGAAGATGGGAATAAAAGGGCACAGAGAATTTTACTTACGTGGTTGATTGATCAGCCTAAGTTGTTCCAGATAATTGAGGAGTATGTTACTCCGGAGGATTTTACAGAAACAAATTATCAAAAAGTAGCCGAATTATTATATGAGCAATATCATTTAGGAGAATTAAATCCAGCAAGAATATTGAATCATTTCACGGAAGAGGAAGAACATAGGGAAGTGGCGGCATTATTTAATACTCGTATACGGGAGTTGACTACCGAGGAAGAAAAAGATCGTGCCATAAAAGAAACAATAATAAAAGTTAAGAATAACAGTATTGATCATCAAACAATGAATTTAAATCCAACAGACATGGTTGGATTACAGCGACTTATGGAGTCGAAGAGAAAGCTTCAGAACATTGGAAAATTGCATATTTCTCTAGATTAAGGATAAAATAAAACAAGATATCTGTATGACGATGCAGATAGAGGAAGGAAGGACACATGGAAGATATTACACAGAAATTTTTAGAGCGTCTGAAAGAATTGGTTGCCCTAGGCAAGAAAAAGAAAAGTATTCTTGAAATTCAAGAAATCAACGATTTTTTCCGCGATATGGATTTGTCAACGGAACAAATGGAAAGGGTTTTTGAATATCTTGAAGCAAACAACATTGACGTATTACGTATTAATTCGGATGATGACGATGATGTAGATCTGGATGCAATCATGTCGGATGAAGAAGACGTAGATGTCGAGAATATTGATCTTTCAGTTCCAGATGGAGTTAGTGTAGAAGATCCTGTTCGTATGTATTTAAAGGAAATTGGTAAAGTACCGCTCTTAAGTGCTGAACGAGAGATTGAGCTGGCGCAGCGCATGGAAGAAGGCGATGAAGACGCAAAAAAAGAACTTGCTGAGGCAAACCTTCGTCTGGTTGTCAGCATTGCAAAAAGATATGTAGGACGAGGAATGCTATTTTTAGATTTGATCCAGGAAGGTAATCTTGGTTTGATCAAAGCGGTTGAAAAATTTGATTACCATAAAGGTTATAAATTCAGTACTTATGCTACATGGTGGATTCGTCAGGCTATTACACGTGCTATTGCAGATCAGGCAAGAACAATCCGAATTCCTGTTCATATGGTAGAGACAATTAACAAATTAATTCGTGTGTCACGTCAGTTACTTCAGGAGCTTGGCCGTGAACCAACGCCGGAAGAGATCGCAAAAGAACTGGACATGCCGGTAGATCGTGTACGAGAGATATTAAAAATATCTCAGGAACCTGTTTCTTTAGAAACACCTATCGGAGAAGAGGAAGACAGTCATTTAGGAGATTTTATTCAGGATGATAATGTTCCTGTTCCTGCAGAAGCAGCAGCTCAGACTTTATTAAAAGAACAGTTAGATGAAGTGCTGGATACTTTGACTGAAAGAGAACAGAAAGTTTTAAGACTCCGTTTTGGTATGAATGATGGACGAGCAAGAACATTGGAAGAAGTAGGAAAAGAATTTGATGTAACACGTGAACGTATTCGTCAGATTGAAGCGAAGGCACTTCGTAAACTTCGTCATCCAAGTAGAAGCAGAAAACTTCGTGATTATTTAGATTAAGAGGATATCATATGGAATTATCAAAGAGACTGCAGGCAGTTGCAGATCTGGTAACACCAGGATATACAATTGCGGATGTAGGCACAGACCATGCCTACATCCCAATTTATCTTGTGGGAAAAGGAATTGTTCAAAGAGCGGTGGCTATGGATATTAATGAAGGTCCATTGGATCGTGCAACCGAACATATTAAAGAAAATAAATTGGAAAATCAGATACAAACACGTTTGTCTAATGGATTGCAACATTTACAAAAGGGTGAAGTGGATACAGTCATTCTTGCAGGAATGGGTGGAAATCTGATGATTAATATTCTAAATGAGGATTTGAATAAAACAAATTCTTTGAAAGAATGTATCCTGCAGCCACAATCAGAAGTATTTAAAGTGAGAACCTTTCTTTTAGAGAAAGGCTTTTTATTCATAGAAGAGAATATAGTTTTAGATGACGGGAAATATTATCCGATGATGAAAGTAGTTCCTCCTGAAAAAACCAAAAAAATAAAACCAGTCTTCTGGTCAGAGATTGAAATACGTTATGGGAAATTGCTGTTGGAAGAAAAAAATCCGATCTTAAAGCAATTTCTTGAACGAGAGTCTGCTATCAGAAAAGATATTTTAAGTAAGTTAGAACAAGTAGAGGGTACACATATTTCTGAGCGAAAAGCAGAATTAAATCAGGAACTTTTCCAAATTGAGGAGGGGTTGAAATACTATGCAATGTAAAGAAATCATAGAAGTAATAGAAGAAAACTATCCAAAAGAGGCTGCATTAAATTTCGATAATGTAGGACTACAGGCTGGACGTAGCACTAAAAAAGTATCAAAAATACTGTTAGCTTTAGATGCTACTACTCCAGTAATTGAACTTGCAGAAAAACAAGATGTTGATATGTTGATCACACATCATCCGTTGATTTTTTCGCCATTAAAATCTATTACGGATCAAGATTTTGTCGGGAAGAGGATTTTACGTCTAATTCAGGATGATATTGCATATTATGCAATGCATACAAATTATGATGTGCTTGGAATGGCAGAACTGTCAGAAGAAATATTGCAATTAAAAGAAACAGAAGTGTTAGATGTTACAGGAGAATTTTTTGGAATTTCACAGGGGATTGGTCGTGTTGGATTGTTGGAATCAACTATGAGTTTAAGGTCTTTTTGTGATTATGTGAAGGAAAAATTAGTACTTAGTAATATAAAAGTATTTGGCAATTTAGATAAGGAGATAAAGAAGGTTGCAATTTCTCCGGGATCAGGGAAAAGTGAGATAGAAGTAGCATTAAAACATAATGTTGATGTACTTGTTACAGGAGATATAGGGCATCATGAAGGTTTGGATGCTATGGAACAGGGGCTTGCGATTATAGATGCAGGTCATTACGGAACAGAATATATCTTTGTAGAGGATATGAAAAAATATTTATCACAGAGATGTCCGGGAGTTGAAATTATAACAGAACCTGTATCACATCCATTTCAAGTTATATAGATGTGTGCAGGAGAAAGGTGAGTGCAAGATGGAAGAAAGAATGTGTAAAGTAACAGTTGATGATAAAATTGTTGAATACAAGGAAGGCACAAAATATCAGACAATAGCACGGGATTTTCAAAAGTATTATGACCATCAAATTGTACTGGCTGTTATAGAAGAGAATCGCTTGCAAGAGCTGAATAAAGCAGTGGAGGGAGACATAAAACTAAGCTTTATTACAACTGCTGATAAAGCCGGGTTTGAAACTTATAAACGAAGCATGTGTTTTCTCCTTGTAAAAGCGGTTCATGATATAGGCGGACATGATAAGGTTGAGCGTGTTCGGATACATTTTTCGGTAAGTAAGGGATATTATTGTACAGTAGATGGTGAAATTACAGTTAATGATGAATTTTTAAGCCGTGTTGAGGCTCGAATGCATGAGATGGCAGAGCAGAGAATTCAAATAGAAAAGAAGTCGATACCGACCTCAAAAGCGAAAGAACTGTTTCATAAACATAAAATGTATGATAAGGAACAGTTGTTTGAATATCGTAGAGTATCTACAGTGAATATTTATAGTATTAATGAGTTTGAAGATTATTATTATGGATATATGGTGCCGGATACAGGATATTTAAGAAACTTTTCGCTTCATTTATATGGAAAAGGATTTGTGATTCAATTTCCGACTATGAGCGCCCCTGCGTGTGTTCCTGAATTTGAACCTCGTGAAAAGTTATTCAAAGTTCAGAATGAGTCTATTGAATGGGGAGATTTACAGGGAATCGATACAGTTGGAGCTTTGAATGATATGATTACGAAACATGATATGCGTGAAATCGTACTTGTTCAGGAAGCGTATCAGGAACGTAAAATCGGAGAAATCGCAGAGCAGATCGCAGAACATCCGGAAATAAAGTTTGTGCTGATAGCAGGACCATCTTCCTCTGGAAAGACGACATTTTCCCATCGATTGTCCATTCAACTTAAGGTGAATGGACTTACGCCACATCCAATTGCAGTTGACAATTATTTTGTGAATCGTGAAAATACTCCAAAAGATAAAGATGGTAATTATAATTTTGAATGTTTAGAAGCGATTGATGTGAAAAAGTTTAATGAAGATATGACAGCACTTTTAAATGGAGAAAAAGTATATCTTCCTATTTTTAATTTTAAGACAGGAATGCGTAACTATTCAACAATACCGAAACAATTAGGCGAGAATGATATTTTAGTAATAGAAGGAATCCACTGTCTGAATCCAAAATTAACAAAAAATCTGAATGATAACAATAAATTTAAAATTTATATTAGTGCACTTACACAGTTGAATATAGATGAACACAATCGTATTCCATCAACAGATGGAAGACTAATACGTCGTATTGTAAGAGATGCTGAAACACGTGGAACATCGGCCACTAAAACAATTGCAATGTGGAATTCAGTCAGAAAAGGAGAAGAGGAAAATATTTTCCCATTTCAGGAAGAAGCAGATGTGATGTTTAATTCGTCCCTTGTGTATGAATTAGCCGTGCTTAAGCAATATGTAGAACCATTATTGTTTGGAGTTGATAAACATGCTCCTGAATATATTGAAGCGAAAAGATTATTAAAGTTTTTCGATTATTTTATAGGAATAAGCAATGAAAATGTTCCGACGAATTCATTGTTGAGAGAATTTATCGGCGGCGGTTGTTTCCGTGTATAAACCAAAAAACGAGTCTAAGTAATTTTTTATTGAGAAAATTACATGGACTCGTTTTTGGGTATTAAATTAAATATAGTTGTTTAGCAATCGTAAAATTTTTTGATTTCATCCAGGCGGCTATGCATGTTTTGCAAAAGTAAATCTGCAATTGTTATAGCAGCCATGGATTCTACTACAACAACAGCTCGAGGAACAATGATTGGGTCATGTCTTCCTTTGATAACTAATTCGGTATTTTTCTTGTCCTCGGTGACCGTCTGTTGCGGTTGTGCAATAGAAGGAGTAGGTTTTATAGCAGTGCGGAAAATTAAAGTATCCCCATCACTCATACCGCCTAATACACCACCAGAATGATTGGTTTTTTTATGGATTTCGTTATCTTTCACATAAAAAGCATCATTATTTATGCTTCCATTTAATTCTGCAACATGAAATCCGTCTCCAATTTCAAAAGCCTTTACGGCACCAATAGAGAATATTGCTTGTGCAAGGCAGGAATCCAGTTTATCAAAAACAGGTTCGCCGATTCCAACAGGAAGTCCCTCAACGCGACATTCAATAATACCACCGGCAGAATCTGAATTTTCAAGCATCTTATCAAGATATTCAGAGGCGTGTTTGGCAATCTCATTATTAGGCATATATAATTTGTTTTCATTAATTTCATTGTAATGATAGTCTGATTCATCAACACAGATAGGACCGATAGATTTTGCATAAGTGCAAATATGTATACCAAGTTCATCTAGTAAGGCAGATGCTACAGCACCGGCAGCAACACGGCCAATAGTCTCTCTTCCAGAAGAACGTCCTCCACCGCGATAATCGCGAAAGCCATATTTCTGTGTGAATGTATAATCAGCGTGTCCCGGGCGATATACAGATGCAATATTACTGTAATCACGAGAACGCTGGTCTTGATTACGTACCATTAAAGAAATCGGCGTCCCGGTTGTATATCCTTCAAATATGCCTGACAATATTTCAACCTGGTCTGTTTCCTGTCTCATAGTTGTGTATTTGCTTTGTCCTGGTTTTCTGCGATTTAGAAAAGCCTGTATATCAGATTCTTGAAGTTTCAGTCCGGCAGGGCATCCATCGATTACAACACCGATTGCTGCACCATGAGATTCACCCCAGGTAGAAACTTGAAATAAACGTCCATATATTGAGCCACTCATTTAAAATCTCCTCCTTATGTTTGTGTAATATTTCATTAAAAAACATATAGCTTATTATATAAGAAGAAAAATGAACATGCAATTACTAATTGGGGTGAAATTTTTAAGAAAATTTGAATTTTGATAAAACCTTAAGATTTTACTGTACAATTGCAAGAATTCATAATATAATTGATCCTAGATGTTGATTTATAAAAGGGGAGATACAACATGAAACAAAGAAAGATAACTAAAGGTAATAAAGAAAAGCAAATCAACAATACTGATTTTAAAGAAACAGATAAATTCCTAGAAGCTGAGGATGATACATTTGAAGAAGTAGACGAGGACTTGGGAACTGAGGATGATGCATTTGAAGAGGTCGATGAAAGTGCAGAAATCGAGGAGAATGATTTTACAGAAGCAGATGCTCAGGATGAAGAAGTTCCTGGAGGGGTAGACAATATAGAGGAATATGATGAATCAGAAAATGAAGATTTGTTTACATCTCAAGATGATTTCACAAGTGAGATTATAAATTTGGATGATAAGACAGATAAGAAAAAAAATAAAAAAGGGAAAAAAGCATTGTGGATAACACTGGGATCAATAGCAGGTGTGGTTGCAATTGTTTATTTAGGAATATCGTTTTTCTTTATGTCGCATTATTATATAAATACAGAGATTAACGGTCATGATTTTTCTATGAAAACAGCAGCAGATGTTGAAAAATATATGAAAGATCAAGTGAAAAATTACAGTTTAACAGTGTTGGAGATGGAACAGGCAGTAGATATTATTGATGGAGATACGATTGATCTGGAGTATAAAGCATCCGATGAAGCCGAAGCTGCAATTAAAGACCAGAATGCTTTTTTATGGCCAGCGGGTATTTTTTCTAAGAAATCTTGTCATATTAAACTGGAGGTTTCGTATGATGAAAGTAAATTGCAACAAGAGATTCAAAATCTGCAAACAGTGACGAGAGAACAAATAGAACCTAAATCAGCATATCCTAAATTTGATGGAAATCAATTTGTAATTGAGCCGGAAGTAAAAGGTACTGCAGTAGACCAGGACATATTGAATGAAAAGATCAATCAATATATTACAGAGTTTAAATCAGAGCTTGATATGGAAAAAGAAGGGTGCTACAAGAAACCTGTTTATACTTCTGATTCAAAAGAGGTAAAAGCTGTTTGTGATGAGATGAATAAGTACTTACAGGCAAGTATTACATATACAATGACAGAGAATGTAGTTGTTGATAAATCTGTTATTAATAGCTGGGTAACAGTAGATGATGATATGAAAGTTTCTTTTGATGAGAATGCAGTCAGAGACTGGTTAACAGCATTTGGAGACAAGTATGATACCGTAGGAACTACCAGAACAATTACGACGCCTACAGGAAAAACAGTAGAAGTTTCTGGCGGAACATATGGCTGGTCAATTGATGAAGATACTGAATTTACAGCATTGACAAACAGTATTAAGAATGGAGAAGTTGTTACAAAAGAACCGGCATATTATCAGACTGCAGCATCACATAGTGCACAAGACTGGGGTGATACTTATGCAGAAGTAGATATTTCAGCACAACATATGTGGTATATTTCAGGGGGCTCTGTTGTGTTGGAGACAGATGTCGTTACCGGGGAGCCGATTCCGGAAAAAGAAACAACCTTGGGAGTATATGATATTTTGGAGAAATCTTTAAATAAAACCTTGATCGGAGAAGATAATCCGGTTACCGGAAAGCCAATTTATCAGACACCGGTATCATATTGGATGCGTGTTACATGGAGCGGTATTGGTTTTCATGATGCGATATGGCAGCCTGCTTTTGGAGGAACACTCTATCGAGATGGATTAGGTTCACACGGATGTATTAACATGCCACTTGATAAGGCAGCAGCATTATATAATGTAATATCAGTGGGGACTCCGGTAATTGTTCATAATTAGAGAACTTATACATTTAAAGTTGTATTACATGTTCGACTTGAATTGGAATTATATAAGAAAAAGCAAAATAGGACAGCTTCTTTGAAAACAGCTGTCCTATTTTAGGAAGAGGAGATTATGTACGAGTTATTAAAAAAAGATGGGAAAGCAAAACGCGGTCGTTTTCATACAGTGCATGGAACAATCGAAACACCCGTATTTATGAATGTCGGAACAGCAGCAGCAATTAAAGGTGCAGTTTCTACAGATGATTTACGTCAGATAAAAACACAGGTAGAGTTATCTAATACATATCATCTGCACGTGCGTCCAGGAGATGAAGTCGTAAAGAAATTAGGTGGTTTACATCAGTTTATGAACTGGGACAAACCGATTTTGACAGATTCGGGCGGATTTCAGGTGTTTTCTCTGGCTGATTTGAGGAAGATTAAAGAAGAGGGTGTACATTTTCATTCGCATATCGATGGACGTAAAATTTTTATGGGACCTGAGCAGAGTATGCAGATCCAGTCAAATCTTGCATCTACTATAGCAATGGCATTTGATGAGTGTCCATCGAGTGTTGCAGATCGTAGATATATGGAAAATTCGGTTGCACGTACAACACGCTGGTTGAAACGATGCAAGGATGAAATGGAGAGGTTAAATTCATTGCCGGATACAATCAACAAGCAACAGTTACTGTTTGGGATAAACCAAGGTGGAGTATACGAAGATATTCGAGTTGAACACGCAAAACAGATTGCAAAACTGGATTTACCGGGATATGCGGTAGGCGGTCTGGCAGTGGGTGAAAGCCACGAAGAGATGTATCGCATTCTAGATGCAGTTGTTCCGGTATTGCCTGAAAATAAACCAACATATTTGATGGGGGTTGGAACACCGGCTAATATATTAGAAGCAGTTGACAGAGGTGTTGATTTCTTTGACTGTGTATATCCAAGTCGTAATGGACGTCATGGGCATGTTTATACGAATCATGGCAAGTTGAATTTGTTTAATGCGAAATTTGAACTTGATAATCGTCCAATAGAAGAAGGGTGTCAGTGTCCGGCATGCAGAAGCTATAGCAGAGCATATATTCGTCATCTTCTGAAAGCGAAAGAAATGTTGGGTATGCGACTTTGTGTATTACATAATTTGTATTTTTATAACACAATGATGGAAGAAATAAGAGATGCTATTGATGCAGGAGAGTACCAGGCATACAAAAAACGCAAATTAGACAATATGTCACAACCATTAGAATAAAAATATAAAAATTTATAAAAAAGGCAAAGAAAAAACAAAAATTAACTTGAAGAATAGTTGATTTATGTGTATAGTAATAGTATTGCTTTTTAATATAGGAGGATATATCATGCAAGGGATTGGAATTATTTTAATTTATGTTGTAATTCTTGGTGCAATGTGGTTCTTACTTATGAGACCTCAGAAAAAAGAACAGAAGAGAGTTCAGGCAATGCTTTCAACAATGGAAGTCGGAGATACAGTTTTAACAACAAGCGGGTTTTATGGCGTTATTATTGATATCTCAGAAGAAGATGTGATTGTAGAATTCGGTAACAATAAAAACTGCCGTATTCCAATGCAGAAAGCTGCAATTGCACAGCTTGAGAAGCCAGGAACATCTACAGAGGCATAAATGAAAGGGGTGAAAAGTTAAACTTTTCATCCTTTTTTAGTGCAGAAATTTATCGAATATTCACTTTTTATTGCTTCTTTTTTATAATTATGCAACACTTTTACGAATTAAAGGGTTGAAACGAAAGCGAAAATACGTTATTATAAGTACATTCGAGCAATTAAATGTAGAATATATGATCCGTGGCAAACGGATAAACCATTTTATTTATGGAAGGGTGAAACATTATGAAACTGAAAATTGGTGTGATTAAAGGAGACGGTATCGGACCGGAAGTTGTAAATGAAGCAATGAAAGTGTTAGATAAAGTCGGTGTTGTATACGGCCATGAATTTGACTATACACAACTTTTAATGGGAGGAGCATCGATTGATACATACGGAGTTCCATTGACGGATGAGACAATTGAACTTGCAAAGAATAGTGATGCAGTATTACTTGGATCTATAGGTGGAGATGCTAAGACATCACCTTGGTATAAACTGGAACCATCTAAAAGACCGGAAGCGGGCTTGCTGAAGATTAGAAAAGCATTGAATCTGTTTGCAAATTTAAGACCGGCGGTGCTATATGACGAATTAAAAGGAGCCTGTCCTTTAAAAGAAGAAATTACAGAGGGCGGCTTTGATATGATGATCATGCGTGAGCTGACTGGCGGCTTGTATTTTGGAGAACGTTCGACGGAAGAGAAAAATGGTGTTCTAACAGCGACAGATTCTCTGACATATACAGAAGATGAAATACGACGTATTGCAAAGCGTGGTTTTGACATTGCGATGAAACGTCGTAAAAAAGTCACGAGTGTAGATAAAGCAAATGTGTTGGATTCATCCAGATTATGGCGCAAAGTCGTAGAAGAAGTTGCAAAAGACTATCCGGAAGTAACTTTAGAACACATGCTTGTAGATAATTGTGCAATGCAGCTTGTGAAAAACCCACGCCAGTTTGATGTTATTTTAACAGAGAATATGTTTGGAGATATTCTTTCGGATGAAGCAAGTATGGTGACTGGTTCCATAGGAATGCTTGCATCAGCAAGTCTGAATGAAACAAAATTTGGAATGTATGAACCAAGCGGCGGATCAGCACCGGATATTGCAGGAAAAGGAATTGCCAATCCAATCGCAACAATTCTTTCAGCAGCAATGATGCTTCGTTTTTCATTTGATCTGGATCAGGAAGCAGATGCTATTGAAAATGCTGTAGAGAACGTATTAAAAGACGGATATCGTACAATCGATATTATGTCGGACGGAAAAGTACAGATTGGAACAGCAGAAATGGGAGATAAAATCTGTTCATATATTACAAAATAGATAAAAGTCATAAAAAGAGAGGATGAATTGTCATGAGAAGTGATACAGTAACAAAAGGTATGCAGCAGGCACCACATCGTTCTTTGTTTAACGCACTTGGATTAACGAAGGAAGAATTAGAACGACCATTGATCGGAGTTGTGAGTTCTTATAATGAGATTGTCCCTGGACATATGAATCTGGATAAGATTACAGAAGCTGTAAAATTAGGAGTTGCAATGGCTGGCGGTACGCCAATTATGGTTCCGGCAATTGCAGTGTGCGACGGAATTGCTATGGGACATATCGGTATGAAATATTCTCTGGTAACAAGAGATTTGATAGCAGATTCGACAGAAGCACTTGCAATGGCACATCAGTTTGATGGTTTGGTTATGATTCCAAACTGTGATAAAAACGTGCCAGGATTACTTATGGCAGCTGCAAGAGTAAATATTCCTACCATTTTTGTAAGTGGAGGACCAATGCTCGCAGGTCATGTAAAGGGCGAAAAAAGAAGTTTGTCAAGTATGTTCGAAGCAGTTGGTTCTTATGCAGCAGGTAAGATGACAGAGGAAGATGTCTGTGAATTTGAAAATAAAGTTTGTCCTACATGCGGATCATGTTCAGGAATGTACACTGCAAACAGTATGAACTGTTTAACAGAAGTTCTTGGTATGGGCCTTCCTGGAAACGGAACAATTCCAGCAGTTTATTCTGCAAGAATCCAGCTTGCAAAACATGCAGGAATGCAGGTAATGGAACTTGTGAGAAATAATATCCGGCCAAGAGATATTATGACAGAAGATGCAATTTTGAATGCATTGACAGTAGACATGGCATTGGGCTGTTCTACAAATAGTATGCTTCATATTCCTGCAATCGCACATGAGATTGGAATGGATTTCGAGATTGATTTTGCAAATGGAATCAGCGAGAAAACACCAAATCTTTGTCATCTTGCACCGGCAGGTCCGACATATATGGAAGATTTGAATGAAGCAGGCGGTGTTCCTGCTGTGATGAATGAATTAAATAAAAAAGGACTTCTTCATACAGAATGTTTAACAGTCACAGGAAAAACGGTTGGAGAGAATATTGCCGGAGCAGTAAATAGAAATCCGGAAGTCATACGTCCAATTGACAATCCATATACTCCAACAGGAGGATTAGCAGTTTTAAAAGGTAATCTTGCACCAGACGGAAGTGTTGTAAAACGATCTGCAGTTGTTGATGAAATGTTGGTACATGAGGGACCTGCAAGAGTATTTGATTGTGAAGATGATGCTATCGCAGCAATCAAAGGAGGTAAAATTAAAGCTGGGGATGTTGTTGTAATTCGCTATGAAGGACCAAAGGGTGGTCCGGGAATGCGTGAAATGTTGAACCCGACATCTGCAATTGCAGGAATGGGATTGGGTTCATCGGTAGCGTTGATCACAGATGGTCGTTTCAGTGGGGCTTCCAGAGGTGCTTCTATCGGACATGTTTCTCCGGAAGCAGCAGTTGGCGGACCAATAGCGTTGGTAGAAGAAGGAGATATTATTAAAATCAATATCCCAGAGCTTTCTATTCAGCTTGATGTATCAGAAGAAGAACTTGCTGAAAGAAAATCAAAATGGGTTCCAAGAGAACCAAAAGTGAAAACAGGTTATCTTGCAAGATATGCATCTATGGTTACATCTGGAAACCGAGGAGCAATTTTGGAAGTACCAAAAAACAATTAGGAGGTGCCTGGGGGTGCAGTTGACAGGATCAGAAATAGTAATTGAATGCTTAAAAGAACAAGGCGTGGACACTGTATTTGGTTATCCGGGAGGAGCAATTCTTAATGTGTATGATGCATTGTATAAGCATCGTTCGGAAATACGCCATATCTTAACATCGCATGAACAGGGAGCTTCACATGCAGCAGATGGATATGCAAGAGCTACAGGAAAAGTTGGAGTATGCCTGGCTACCAGCGGCCCTGGTGCTACCAATCTGGTGACAGGAATTGCAACAGCTTACATGGATTCCGTACCGTTAGTAGCTATTACATGTAATGTAGGGGTGTCTTTACTTGGCAAAGACAGTTTTCAGGAAATAGACATTACTGGTATTACAATGCCGATCACAAAGCATAATTATATTGTAAAAGATGTAAATGATTTGGCAGACACCATTCGTAAAGCCTTTGATATTGCAAGAAGTGGCAGACCGGGACCGGTGCTGATCGATATTCCAAAAGATGTTACGGCAGAGAAAACAGAATACATAAAAGCAGAGCCTGTAGTGACAAAAAAATCTGCTATGGAAATTAAAGAGGAAGATATTGATCTGGCGGTTTCAATGATTGAGAAGTCCGAAAAACCATTTGTTTTTGTAGGTGGCGGAGCAGTGATCTCTAATGCAAATCAAGAATTGATGAAATTTGTAAATTTGGTGGATGCACCGGTTACAGATTCATTAATGGGAAAAGGAGCATTTCCGGGAACTGATGAACGTTATACAGGAATGCTTGGCATGCATGGAACAAAAGCCTCAAATTATGGTGTAAGTGAATGCGATTTGTTGGTTGTAATCGGAGCACGTTTTTCGGATCGTGTAACAGGAAACACGGCAAAATTTGCAAAAAATGCAAAAATTCTTCAGATTGATATTGATCCTGCGGAGATGAATAAAAATGTATTGATCACTGCAGGAGTTGTAGGAGATATTGCAGAAGTATTAAATAAAATAAATAGCAAATTAAAACAGCAATCTCATACAGAATGGATTAAAAAAATCAAAGAGTATAAACAAAATTATCCGTTAAAATATCATGAAGCCGGATTGACAGGACCATTTATAATAGAAGAAATTTATCGCCAGACAAATGGAAAGGCAATCATTACAACAGAAGTAGGACAGCATCAGATGTGGGCAGCCCAGTATTATAAATACAGTGAACCTAGAACGCTTCTTACATCGGGTGGCTTAGGAACAATGGGATATGGTCTTGGTGCGTCATTAGGAGCCAAGGTGGGATGTCCTGACAAGACGGTTATAAATATTGCCGGGGATGGATGCTTCCGTATGAACATGAATGAAATTGCTACAGCAGTAAGACATCAGATTCCAATTATCGAGGTCGTTATTAATAATCATGTTTTGGGTATGGTTCGTCAGTGGCAGAATTTATTTTATGAAGAGCGTTATTCGGCAACAGTGTTAAATGATAGCGTTGACTTTGTAAAATTAGCAGAAGCGATGGGCGCAAAGGGAATTTGTGCAACATCAAGAGAAGAATTCAAATCAGCTTTCGAAGAGGCATTAAAAGCAAATGTACCAGTATTGATTGATTGTCAGATTGACTGTGACGATAAGGTATGGCCGATGGTTGCGCCAGGAAAAGCAATCAGTGATGTATTTGACGAAGATGATATGAAATAGAAATGAAAGCAAAAATAGGAGGAACAAAAAATGAGCAGAGTGTATAACTTTTCAGCCGGACCGGCTGTGCTTCCAGAGGAAGTGCTTCAGGCAGCAGCAGATGAAATGATGGATTACAAGGGAACAGGAATGTCCGTTATGGAGATGAGCCATCGCTCGAAACCATTTGAAGAAATCATTACAGAAGCAGAAGCAGACCTGCGAGATTTGATGGGAATTCCAGATAATTATAAAGTGTTATTCCTGCAGGGTGGAGCTTCACAGCAATTTGCTGCAATTCCAATGAACCTGATGAAAAATGGTGTGGCAGATTACATCATTACAGGACAGTGGGCAAAAAAAGCAGCACAGGAAGCAGAAAAATATGGAAAGGTAAACAGAATTGCTTCATCTGAAGATAAAGTATTTTCTTATATACCTGATTGCTCGGATCTTCCAATCGATGATAATGCAGATTATGTATATATCTGTGAAAATAATACAATCTATGGAACAAAGTATAAGGAGCTTCCAAATACAAAAGGAAAGATTTTAGTAGCTGATGTTTCTTCTTGCTTTTTGTCTGAACCTGTTGATGTGACAAAGTATGGTGTTATTTATGGTGGTGTTCAGAAAAATATCGGACCGGCCGGAACAGTTATCGTTATTATTCGTGAAGACCTGATTCGTGACGATGTACTTCCGGGTACACCTACAATGTTGAAATATAAAACACAGGCTGATGCAAAATCTTTGTATAATACACCGCCGGCATATGGTATTTATATTTGCGGTAAAGTATTCAAATGGCTCAAGAAAATGGGCGGGCTTGAAGTGATGAAAGAAAGAAATGAAAAGAAAGCAAAATTGCTTTATGATTTTCTGGATCAGAGTCAGTTGTTTAAAGGGACAGTTGTTAAAGAAGACCGCTCCTTGATGAATGTTCCTTTTGTAACAGGAAATGAAGAATTAGATGCTAAATTTGTAAAAGAAGCAAAAG
>OIZF01000756.1_pt1 | contig 21284 bp, 18 predicted proteins | sample 1588471 | NCBI WGS metagenome assembly OIZF01 (sample SAMN03283279) | human gut metagenome | biome: human-associated habitat; material: feces | host: Homo sapiens | place: Peru | collected 2012
CCGAGCGCATAGCCGATGCGCATACCCGCGAGCGAGCGCGACTTGCTGGTTGTCTGCACGATGAGCAGGTTTTCGTACTTGCCGAGCAGCAGAACCGCGCTCTGCGCGCCGAAGTCCACATACGCCTCGTCGATGATGACGACGTTGTTCGGGTTGGCTTTCAGGATGCCCTCGATGGCACTCCGGGGCAGAGCCAGACCGGTAGGTGCGTTGGGGTTGGCGATGACAATGGTCTCATTTTTGTTGTAGTAATCCGCCGGGTCGAGGGTAAAGTCCTCTTTCAGCGGAACGATATCGCTGGGGATGTTCATCAGGCCGCACCAGACGCCGTAACAGCCGTAGGTGATATCGGCGTATGCCAGCGGATGATTCTCATCGCAGAAGGCACGGATGGCGAAGAACAGGTTCTCGTCGCTGCCGTTACCCGGCATGATTTGATTGTTTTTCAGCCCGAAGTGCTTCGCCGCCGTATTCAGCAGGTCAGCGCAGGCCGGGTCGGAGTAGAGACGGAGCTTTTCGACTTCCGCACGGTTGACGGCCTCGACCACCGCCGGAGAGGGCGGATAGGGGCTTTCGTTGGTGTTCAGCTTGATGTATTTCTGGTCCTGCGGCTGTTCGCCCGGGGTATAGGGCGTCACGTCGGCCAGTCTGGGAGAAAGAAATCTGCTCATAATAACATCCTCTTACTTGTCATACCGAATCGTTACGCTGCGAGCATGTGCGTGCAGGCCTTCCCGTTCGGCAAAGTCTGCGATACGGGGAGCGGCCTCCTGCAAAGCCTCCCGGGTGTAGTAGATGAAACTGGACTTCTTCACGAAATCGTCCACACCCAGAGGGCTGGAGAAGCGTGCGGTGCCGCTGGTCGGCAGGGTGTGGTTCGGGCCTGCGAAGTAGTCGCCCAGAGCTTCGGGAACGTTCCGGCCAAGGAAGATGCTTCCGGCATTTTTAATTTCATTCAGGACGCTGAACGGGTCCTCGACGCAGACTTCCAGGTGTTCCGGCGCGATGATGTTGCAGGCTTCAATGGCTTTGTGCAGGTCAGCACAGACAATAATTTTGCCGTTGTCGTCAACACTGGCACGGGCGATGGCCGCACGGGGCAGCTGAGGGATCTGGACTTCCAGCTCGGCCTGCACTGCCTTCGCCAGCTCTTCGCTGTCGGTCACGAGGACGGGGCTTGCCAGCTTGTCGTGTTCGGCCTGACTCAGCAGGTCGGCGGCGACCCATGCCGGATTGCATCCGCCGTCTGCCAGAACCAGAATTTCGCTGGGGCCTGCGATCATGTCGATACCGACTTTGCCGAAGACCTTTCGCTTGGCCGTGGCAACGTAGATGTTGCCCGGGCCAACGATCTTATCGACCGCCGGGATGCTTTCGGTGCCGTAGGTCAGAGCCGCGACGGCCTGCGCACCGCCGGTCTTGAAAATTTTCGTCACGCCTGCGGTAGCAGCAGCGGCGAGGATGACCGGGTTCACCTTGCCATCCTTGCCTGCCGGGGTCGTCATGACGATCTCAGACACGCCTGCGACCTTGGCCGGGATGACATCCATCAGGACGGTGGAAGGATACGCCGCCGTGCCGCCCGGCACATAGACACCGGCCTTTTCAATGGGGGTGTATTTCTGACCCAGCACGATGCCGGGCTTGTCGTTCATCACAAAATTTTTGTGGACCTGCTGGCGGTGGAAGGCTTCGATGTTTGCCGCCGCCTGACGCAGGGTCTCGAGGAAGTATTCGTCCATCCCGGCAAAGGCCTCGTCGATCTCCGCCTGCGTGACCTGCAGATTGTCGATTTTCGCGCCGTCAAATTTCAGAGCATACTCTTTCAGTGCTTCGTCGCCACGCGCGCGGACGTCTGCAATGATGCCGTCCACCACGTCCTCGACGTTCTTCTCAGCACGGATGTCACGGTTCAAAATTTCTTCGGGTTTCAGGTCTTCAAATTGATAGAGTCGAATCATTTTGCTTCCTCCTGTTCTTTCAATGCACCACGCAGCTTTTCGAGCATTTCATCCATTTCCTGATGCTTGAACTGGTAGCTGGCTTTGTTGGCGATGAACCGTGCCGAGATGGGCATGAACTCGGTGACGACGCGCAGGCCGTTCTCCCGGAGGGTCGTTCCCGTCTCGACGATATCCACGATGACATCCGACAGGCCGAGAATGGGAGCCAGCTCGATGGAGCCGTTCAGCTTGATGATGTCGATATCCCGACCAATGGATGCGTAATAGTTCTTGGCGATGTTCACGAACTTGGTCGCCACCCTTACCGGGCGGCTGGGGTCGTCCTGATAATCGGCAGGAGCCGCAACACACATCCGGCACTTGCCGAGGCCGGTGTCCAGCAGCTCGTAAACGTCCGCCGAAGCTTCGGTCAGAATGTCCTTGCCGACGATGCCGACATCCGCCGCGCCATGCTCGACGTAAATCGCAACGTCGCTGGGCTTGACGAGGAAGTACCGGATACCGGCTTCCGGGTTCTCAACGACCAGCTTCCGGGTCGCGTTGTAGTCCTCCGGGCAGCCGTAGCCGATCTTCGCCAGCAGGTTGTAGACCTTGTCGCCGAGACGGCCTTTCGGCAGTGCCACGTTCAACATGACCTTTTCGGTCTGCTGCTTCTGCACCGGCGGCAGCGGCGCGCTCAGGCGGTCAAGCTCGTCGAGGTAGACCGCAAAACCGATGGCACCGGCACCCGGCGTGAATTTCCGGATGAGCAAATCGTACCGGCCGCCCTTGAGCAGCGGACGGGGCAGGCTCTTGAGATAGCCCTGAAAAATCAAGCCATTGTAATATTCCATCTCGCCTGCAAGGGTCAGGTCGAGACGGATGCTTCCGCCTGCGGCTTCCAGCGGTTCCGCCAGCGCGCGAAGCTCTTCGGCGGCGTTCCGCATCCGCTCGTTCCGGCAGAAGGCTTCCGCCTTCGGGAGGACATCGGCATAACTGCCGTTCAGGGAGAGCAGTTCGACCAAAACATCCGCTTCGGAACGGTCCAGCCCGGCGGCTTCAGCCGCAGTCCGGAGTTCGTGGACGTTTTTGGCCCGGAGCTTTTCAAGCAGAACGGGCCGCATCTCCGCCGGAACGTTCAACGCATCCAGCAGGCCGAACAGATAGCCCATGTGGCTGATCTCCAGCACCCACGCGCTTCCCAGCAGACCCAGCGACTTCGCTGCCAGACAGACCGCCTGCTGGACTTCCGCCTCGCCGACCGTTCCCAGCATCTCCAGACCCATCTGGGAGATCTCCTTAAAGGTGTGGCTTTCTGCCGACGGACGGTAGACGTTTTCGTGGTAATAGTAGCGGAGCGTCTCGCCCTTGGCCGGCTGTGCCGTCTTTGCGATGGAGAGGGTCACGTCCGGCTTGAGAGCCAGCAGACGGCCGTCCAAATCGGTGAAGGTGATGACCTGCTCCGACGACAAAAAGCTTCGGTTCTCCTGATACAGACCGTACTCCTCGAACCGCCCCATGTGATATTTGCGGCATCCGGCATCCTCGTATAACGCCCGGAGCGCGAAAGATGCCCGTTCCTTGGGCTGTAAGCGTGAAAGTTCAAACTCCATTTTCCTTTCCCCCGGCGGCCCTTTGGCCGCTTTGCTGACCGCGGATGTAAAACCCGGTCACTTTCCCATGTAGTAAGTCTGTGTTTATTTTACTTTATCTTGATAAAGTTGTAAAGCATGAAAGTGACGGTGTTTTCCGCTCCGCCCCCTCACTTTTCTGTGAGTTCTTCCAATCGTACGCCGGTGGGAGACAATTGTAATAGAAGTGTGATGGTGTTGGGTGAGCGCATAAGTTAGAATTCTAATGTACGTTGCATCTATTATTTCAGCAGATAAAAACTTGCTCTTTGACAATAAGGGGAAAACAAGAGGAAATTTTGGTAGATTTCAAAAGCTTGCAAAATTGAAAGAAGAACCGACTATTGCAAAATAGCCTCAATAAAAATGAGATAGGTTTCCCCGAAAAGGGTTGCCTATCTCGTTTTTTATTGAGGACTTGAATGAAGAAAAACCACCAGCTAAGCTGGTGGAATAGAAAACGGCTTTAGCCCTAGACAAAGATAACAAAGACGTAAATAAAAGACCCCTTGAGGGGCCTGCCACGAGACAGGAATGCAGTTGGCAGACCCATTCGTGGCCCCTTAAGGGGCTTTGCTAGTATTATGCCCTTCTAGGGCTTACTCAAACCACCGGCTGAGCCGGTGGTTTTGACTGAGTAGCTTGAGCGAGCGACAACCACCAGCTCCGCTGGTGGAGTAGAAAATGCTTTAGCTACAAGATTCGAGCGAAGCGAGATGACAAAGAAATTGTCATCTTAGAAGATGCACTTTATGGTACTGCTCGTTAGAGCGGTAGGGCAAGTAATGCAGATGAAAGATGCTTGCTCGTGGCCCCTTGCAGGGGCTTTGCCAGTAAGGTGCCCTTCTAGGGCTTACTCAAGCCACCGGCTCAGCCGGTGGTTTTGACTTTTTCAAAACCCCGGGGTGACTTTTTTCCGTGCCCTTTGGCGGAAGCGAAAAATTCTGAACAAAATCTAAAATGGTTTTGCGCTGTTGGACCCGCAAAGCAGAGAAAGCGGCGTCGCAGTACCTTGTGTGTTTTCTGGTGGGGAATATCGTGCGTGCTGGCTGCTGGCGTGCCTGCTGTGATATTGGACTGTGTACGCGTCTCTGCTTGTGTCGTTGAACGGGATGTATACAGACAGTGTGCCGTTTTACTGCATGACTCCTTGCCCTTTGCTTTACCTGATAAGTATTCGAGTTGTTTCCCCTAGACACTTTTCCAGTGTGCGGAAATGCTTTGTGAGTGTGATATTCAGCGGAGCGCTTTGCGTCTGGCAGCATGATTCACCGGGTAGACAGCCCCGGCATAGAGCCCCGCCCTGTTCTTCCGCCGGGAATATAGCAACAAAACATCAATATAATGCCATAATATATTGCTTTATTTGCGTCTTGCTGGCGGTGTGGGCTATGAATCGCAATGTAAAACACGGATTTACAGAAACGTACCGGGTACTTTTTACGTTTCATAAGGGCGCTTTCTGTGGCACTTGGCAAGGTGTGCAGCTGTTCAGACTGTGGCCACAGTTCATACTTGCACTTTTGGGCGGAGTGTACACAGTCAATGTGCCGTTTTTCCGCATGGTTCCTTGCTTTTTACTTCGCCCCGGCGGTATTCGTGTTTGTTCCCCCAGAGCGATTTTTGTTGGCGCGGAAATGCTTTTATTTGCGCGTGAAGCGGCGGGACTGTTTTTCCGTGGATATAATATGACCCGATGGCACATAGTCCGTGTTTCAGCCCGTGTTGTGCACCTGCGTTCCGCCGGGAGATCATGCGCACATGACCGAACATCAATTGAAAAATTTGAAGGAGAAAAACTATGCCGAGCATGCTTTGTGTGCGTAATACTCAGCGGGGGTGCTCTGCGCCTAGCGACGTGATTCACCGGGTAGACGGACCCCAGCATAGAGCCTTGCCCCGGTTGTTCCGCCGGGTAAATGGTGGCAGAGCGACAATATAATACTAATGGATGTCATTTTATTTGCATACTGCTGGCGGTGTGGGCTATGAATCGCAACGTAAACACGGATTTACAGAAACGTACCGGCTACTTTTTACGTTTCATAAGGGCGTTTTCTGTGGCATTTGGCAAGGTGTGCAGCTGTTCAGACTGTGGCCACAGTTCATACTTGCACTTTTGGGCGGAGTGTACACAGTCAGCGTGCCGTTTTTCCGCATGATTCCTTGCTTTTTGCTTCACACTTGCGGTATTCGTGTTGTTTCCCCGGAGTGATTTTTGGGTGCGTGGAAATGCTTTTATTTGCGCGTGAAGCTGCGGGACTGTTTTTTTCCGTAGATATAATATGACCCGGCGGCACATGGTCCGTATTTCAGCCCGTGTTGTGCACCTGTGCTCCATCGGGAAATTACGCACAAATCAGCGGTACAACCCCGCAGCAGCACCCGGCATGAGAGCGCCCACACTATCCACACACCCACAATCAGACCGCCCGGCGGTATTCCCAGACACACGCAACACACACCCACGCGGTCCAGATTGGACGCCCAGCCGCCCACGCTGAAAGCTGTGCAGCACCCACAGTTTCACACAATCAGGCCCACAGTTAGCGGCCCCGCCGGGCCGCATGACGATGTTCACGAAAGGAGCGTCACCAACAGCCCCGCCCGGAATACGCGCCTGAGCCATTCTATCAGCCTGACACAAAGACGCTGGAAGAGCTGCCGCCCTGGAAGAGGATCGCCCCCAGACAGCACGAAAGCCCGCCCGACTATCAAGCCGGACAGGCTTTTTCTTTTGCATGATGGAGCCGGACACCGCCCGGCGGGGATGTTCAACGGTTGCTCACATTGAGCCGCTCTTTCAAACTCTCCTGCAAGACCTGCGAGAAGTTCACGCCGTTCCGCTCTGCAAGGTCATTCAGCCAAGAGGGTAAAGTAACATTCTTGCGGACAGTGCGCAGATCATTGGCCCGACGGTATGCCGCAAAGTCAATGTCAACCAGTGTCACAATCTCATTGTCTGCCGGGTGGGGCATCGTGCCGGACGCTTTCGGAATCTTACGGCCTGCATCTTCTTCTGTAATGCCCCAAATGCCGATAGCATCCCGGGCCATTTCGATAGCGTCCGCGAGGTCGTCCCCCTCTGTGTTGATATCCAGATCAGGGACAAAGACAACATAGCCGCGCTCTGCGGGGGTAAGAATAATGGGGTAAACTGCTTTCATGTTGGCTTTTCTCCTTTCAGTTTCCAAATAACGAGGGCTTATTTCAGCCCCCGGCGCTTGATGATGGCTTTTGCCAGAAGTTCATTAACTTCCTTGTGACGCGGCACGGTTTCGGTTTCACTGCCGTTCGTAAACACCATGTGATTGCTGCCCTGTCGCACCAGCCACCAGCCGTTGCGCTTAAAGAGGTTAATCAAGTCTTTCTGTTTCATGGTTTCACCTCTCAAACGCATTATACACATTCTATGCGTATTTGTCAAGAGAAAGAACCAGCCCCGGCGGTATCCACGCCCGACAGCACACAACCAGACCGCCGCCCACGTTGCCCGCTGCATCCACATCCCGCCGGGCATCAAAAACAAGGCATTTTTTAAGTGATAAGGCACAAACAAGGCACTTTCGAACCCTTTTGCATATGGAATAAAACAAGAAAACCCACGATTCAAACCGCATCCTTAACGGTAAATCGTGGGAATCTTTATGGAGCAGGATACGGGACTCGAACCCGCCGCCTACTGCTTGGGAAGCAGTCGCTCTACCGGATGAGCTAACCCTGCAAGTGCTCCATTATTGTAACAAAGCAGGGCAGGAATGTCAAGGCTTTTCCGCACGAAATTTGCGGTCAGCTCATTTTGGCCCAAGTCAGGTCCAGCACCGGGAAGAACGGGTCAAATACCAAGTCGCGCACGCCGTTTGCCAGCAGCAGACGCTTCTGCTGCGCCATCAGGGGCACCACGGTGCAACTTTCCAGCAGCTGCCGCTCGCACTGCGCCAACAGAGCGCAACGGTCCTTGCCGGTCTGCTGTGCGCTCAGTGCCAGCCGGTCGGCATAAACAGTATCGGCATAGCCGGTCAGGCTGCCGCCTTCAGCGGTGAATTGCTGCAGCATCTGATATACGCTGCCGCCCTCGGCACGGATGGGCGCAAGGGCAATGGTGTATTTCCCGGCGGCAATGCGGGCGTCAAACTCGTCCTGCTCTACCTCTTCCACCGAGAAGAACAGGGAACACTCCTTCTGCCATGCGCTGTTGATCTGGTCGGCCAGTTCGCCCAGCCCGGCGTTCTTGGGCAGCAGCAGGGTCACACCGGAAAAATCCGAGGTAGCCATGCCCTGCCGCGCAGCCAGATACAGGGCCTTTGGCTCCGGGATGGTGGGCAGGGGATCCCCGGCAGTCTCGCGGTAGTCCAGCCCATCCACGGTCAGACCCTCCGGCACAAGTCCCTTTGCAGCGGCGTACAGGCCGCTGGAGGGTACATCGGCGTTTTCCCGGGCAATACCGGCCAGCGCCTGCCGCAGCTGCTGGTTCTGGAACACCGACCCCTCCGCCGCGTTGAACAACAGCGCCCATGTGGTGTCGGAATAGCTTACCGTCTGTAAGCTGGTGGTTTCGCCGCTCTCGTCCAGCGCGGCAGAGCATTTGCCATCAGCAAGAAGCTGGGCTGCGCTCTTGCCGCTGCCGCTGGTGTCCTGCACCAGACGCAGACTGCCGACCAGCGGGCTTTCCACGGTACGGCGCAAAAACAGGCCGTTTGCCGTCCAGTTATACAGGTAAAAGCTGCCGCTGGCAAGTGTGGTCTGTGCGGTCAGTCCGTAGGTGCCCCGGGTGCTCTCAAAAAAGGCCTCGTCACAGGGGGCTGCACCGGGCATGGCCAGCTTTGCTAAAAAGTTATCGTCCCGCTCGCTCAGCCGGAACACCAACGTCAGCGGCCCATTGGCCGAAACGCCCAGACTGCTTTCGTCTGCAAGTCCCGCCAGCACGGCGGCGCTGTTCTGGATGGCGGAAAACTCTACCGCATAGGGCGAGGCAGTCTCGGCATGGAAAATGCGCCGGAACGCAAATACAAAATCCTCGGCGGTAATGTCGTACTCTGTGGCGGCGCCCTTGGCGGCAGCGTAGGTCAGGCCGTCCTTCAGGGTAAAGGTGTAGGTCAGCCCGTCCGGGGACACCGTCCACTTCTCACAGAGCCCCGGCACAAGTTCGCCGTCCGGGTCCTTGCGCACCAGCGTGCCGTACAGGTTCTCGCAGGCGATGACGTCCGACGCACCGGAGGCCACCTGCGGGTCCAGATTCGCAGGGATACTGTCCACAAACCAAGTAAAGCTGGCAGAGTTTGTGGAGCTGCCACAGCCGGTCAGGGCAAAAAGAAACGCAGCAGCCAGCACCGCTGCGGTAAAACGCAACCATCGTTTCAAAAAGAATAACCTCATTCCGTTCATCTTCGCGCAGAAACGGCAAAAAGCGCTCTGCAACGACAAGTGTAGCAGAAAGCAGCAGAAAAAACAATTGCCTTTTTGTGAATTTACCGGGCTTTTTGAAGCAGACTGTGCGGTTTTCCGTTGCCAATTGCGCGCAAATGGACTATAATGGTACAGCAAAGTGATCCCCGCGCTGCCCCTGCGGCGCGGTGTTATACCATGATCCTATTAGAGGAGGAACTGTTTTTATGCAGAAAGATCAGCAGAAGCTTGCCCAGCTTATTCAGGGCAAAAAGGTCGCCTTTATCGGCGCAGGCGTCAGCCACAAGACCCTCATCAAGGAGTTTGTGGAGCTGGGCGCTCATGTGACCCTGTGCGACCAGAAAAAGAGTGTGGAGGACTTTGGCGATTACGCCGCCACCATCCGGGAGCTGGGCATCGACCTGAGCCTTGGCGAAAACTATCTGGACGGCTTCAAGGGACAGGACATCATCATGCGCACCCCGGGCTTTGTGGGTTACTTTGAAAAGCCCCTGCAGGACGCTATGGCTGCCGGCACCATGGTCACCAGTGAGGTGGAACTGTTCTTTGACTTCTGCCCCTGTGAGATCGTAGCCGTGACCGGTTCGGACGGCAAGACCACCACCACAACCCTTATCTCCAAGTTCTACGAGGCCGTAGGCCGCAAGGTGCACTTGGGCGGCAACATCGGCGCAGCCCTGCTGCCCATGCTGCCGGAGGTGTCCCCGGAGGATGTAGCTGTGGTGGAACTTTCCAGCTTCCAGCTGATTAGTATGCACGCCAGCCCCAACATTGCGGTGGTCACCAACGTGACCCCGAACCATCTGGATCACCACAAGGATATGCAGGAATACATCGATGCCAAGCGCAATATCCTGCTGTACCAGAAGCAGCCCTGCCGCGCCGTGCTGGGCTATGAAAACGAGATCAGCCGCTCCATGCAGGCAGACTGCAAGGGCAAGCAGGTTTGGTTCACCCGCCTGCACGATACCGACAACGGTGCCTTCCTGCGCAAGGAGGACGGGATGCTCTGCATGGCCGAGGATGGTGTCGTGACCCCCTTCCTTGCCCAGAAGGATGTCAAGCTGCGCGGCCTGCACAACATTGAAAACCTGCTGGCTGCTGCCGCTGCCGTGTGGGGCGAGGTGCCCGTAGAAGCTATCCGTCAGGTGGGCAGCACCTTCACCGGCGTGGAGCACCGCATTGAGCCGGTGCGTACTCTGGACGGCGTGCTGTACTATAACGATTCCATCGGCACCAGTCCCACCCGCACCATCGCCGGTCTGCGCAGCTTTGACCGGAAGGTCATCCTCATCGCGGGCGGCTACGATAAGCACATCCCCTACGAGCCGCTGGCACCGGAGATCATCGCCCACGTCAAAAATCTGGTGCTGATGGGCGCTACTGGCCCCCGCATCGAGCAGGCTGTGCGGGAGTGCTCCGGCTTTGACGAGGCCGCGCTGCCCATTCAGCACGCAGACAATATGCAGCACGCCGTAGAACTGGCGCGCGCCGCCGCAAAGCCCGGCGATATCATCATCCTGTCCCCGGCAAGTGCTTCTTTTGACCTGTACCCCAACTTTGAGGTGCGCGGCCGCGAGTTCAAAAAGATCGTCAACGCGCTCAAGTGATTGCACAGATAAAGGATGCAAAGCGCCGCACCCGGTTCGCAAATGCCTGCCGGGGTCTGCCGGTGTTGGACGCTCTGCTGCCGCTGGACTGCGCGCTCTTTCGCAAAAGTCAGCCGTGGCGGTTTTACGCTGGTCCTACGCTGGCGCTGGAACTTTCCGGCAGCACGGCATGGCTGGCCGGGCACGCAAACCCCGCAGAACTGGCAGGCTTTTTGTCCTTCTGCGGGTGCGAGAGTGCCATTCTGGACGAAGCCGTTTGCCCGCCGCCGGACGGCTGGCACAAGGCAGAAACGCTCACCGTGTTTGGTCTGCCGCAGGCTGGGCCGCTGCCCCTGCCTGCCGTGGGCGAAGCTTTGTGGGCACAGCTGTCCCTCTGCCGGGAAGCACCTGCCGCCCGGGTGGCAGAAGCACTTTATCCCGCAGATCTTACCCGGCAGGCAGACTTTTACTCAGAACTGTGCACAAAGCGCAGCCGGGGCAGGGCAGCGGCATGGACATTGGAGCAGGGGAGTACCATCGTCTGCACCGTGGGTGCTTATGCCCTGTGCAATGGGCAAGCCTACATGGCCTGCGGGCAGACCGCAGAGCCGCTGCGGGGCAAGGGCATCGGCGGGCGGCTCATTGTGGAAATGGCTAACCGTCTTGCCACTGAGGGGCTGCGTCCGGTATTTCTCTGCGCGCCGGAGCGGGTGCGGTTTTATACCCGTCTCGGCTTTGCAAAGCTGGCCGAGTACGCCCGCTATGTGCCCGAGAAATAATAAAGTTTCTTGCACAAAGAACCCAATAATAACAGGAAGGAACTATCACGTTATAATGTCGATTCTGAACCACTTTTTTGATTATAAGCCCGAGGTGCTGGCGCTGGACGAAAAGGCCATGGAGCTGTGCCAGCCCTATTTCCGCCAGATGGAGGAGATCCGGGATTTCAACCAGCTGAAAATGCTCAAGGCCTTTGCAGATACCCAGATGTCCTCCACCGATATGCTGGGCACCACCGGCTACGGCCTGTGGGATACCGGCCGTGCCAAGCTGGAGCAGATCTTTGCACAGGTCATGGGCGCAGAGGATGCACTGGTGCGCAGCCAGTTCCAGAGTGGCACCCACACGCTGGCGGTGGCGCTGTTCGGTCTGCTGCGGGCAGGGGATACCCTGCTGGCCGCAACTGGCCGCCCCTATGATACGTTGGAGGGCGTCATCGGTCTGGACGGCAAGGGCAAGGGCACCGGCACCCTGATGGACTACGGCGTAAACTATGACGAAGCCCCCCTTAAAGCAGACTTCACCCCGGACTACGACCTGATCGCTCAAAAAGCCCCCGGTGCAAAGGTGTGCCATATCCAGCGCAGCCGCGGCTATTTACAGCGCAACGCCTTTGATCTGGCTACCATCCGCAAAATTGCCGATACCGCCCGCGCCGCAAACCCGGAGATCATCATCTTTGTGGACAACTGCTACGGCGAGTTCACCCAGACACAGGAGCCTTGTCAGGTGGGCGCGGATATTGCAGTGGGCAGCCTGATCAAGAACCCCGGCGGCGGCATTGCTCCCACCGGCGGCTACATCGTGGGTCGCAAGGATCTGGTGGAACTGTGCGCTTACCGCCTGAACGCCCCCGGCCTTGGCAAGGAACTTGGCTGCACGCTGGAGACCCCTCGGGATATGTATCTTGGCTTCTACTACGCCCCCGGTGTGGTGTGCGAGGCCATCAAGACCGCTATCTACGCCCAGTGTATGCTGGAGCTGCTGGGCAAAAAGCCCATCCCGCGCTACTGCGAGGACCACAACGATATCGTCACCTGCTTTGATGCCGGTACGGCGGAGGCGCTCATCGGCTTCTGTCAGGGCATTCAGGCTGCCAGTCCCGTGGACAGCTACGCCGCCCCGGAACCCAGCCCGGAGCCGGGCTACACCGACGAGGTGGTCATGGCCAGCGGCAGCTTTACGCAGGGCAGCACCATCGAGCTTTCCTGCGACGGTCCTCTGCGCGCCCCCTATACCTGCTACCTGCAGGGCGGCCTGAACTTTGCAGCCAGCCGCGCCGGTGTGCTGCTGGCTGTCCAGAAAGCATACTTTCAGGCATAATCCTTGCCTTGCAGGCAAGATATCCTTATAATAAAAAGGAGCTATCGCACAACACGCTGCGATAGCTCCTTTTTTCCCTCTATACACAAAGTAACACACAAAAAATGCTTACACGGCACGGGCCTGCATGGCGGGGATCGGCTCGATCATAGCCGGGTGCATCCCCTCACGGTAGTCCAGATCTCCCTGATCCAGACCACGCAGCAGCACTTCTGCGGTAGCAATGTTGGTGGCAATGGGTACGCTGTGCATATCGCACAGGCGCAGCAGATTCTGTTCGGTCAGGCTGGCGGCATCGGCCTTCAGCGGGTCGCGGAAGAACAGCACCAGATCCACCTCATCGCAGGCAACGCGGGAGGTGATCTGCTGTACACCGCCCAGCTTGCCGGAGAGGTAGCAATGCACCGGCAGACCGGTGGTCTGCGCAAGCATCCGGCCGGTGGTACCGGTGGCGATAACATTATTGCGGGAAAGGATGGCACTGTAAGCGGTACAGAACTGCAGAGCCAGTTCTTTGCGGGAATCGTGGGCAAGAATTGCAATCGTCATAGGATGCTCTCTCCTTTACTTATTTTTACAATGCACCAGTTATGATGTACGAATTTTGAAATCCTGTGAAACGGGAGTGAAATCGATATCAAATCTTACAATATAGTTTTACCGCACAGAAAACGCCCTGTCAAGAGAAAATTTTGCTTTTTTGACCTATAAAAACACAATAGTACTACTTTTACATTGTGAGAAACAGCAAAATCTTGGATACATATCACCATCCAAGAGAATCCATTTTCTGAGAAAAGTGAAATATTTTTCACGTTTCTCACTTGAATCGAAATACAGTCCATTCCGGTAAAACAAAAATACAGGCCAAAGCAGCTTGCGTCGGCCTGTACAGGAAATTTTTTTCAACTGTGAAAAACTTGCTCTGCCGCGCCCGCAGGCTGAACAGAATTGTAAAAAAATTATGAAGAAGCCGGGGCAGGGGAGATCAGCGAATCTGCCCGTCACCGTGGATAACGTATTTGTAGCTGCAAAGTTCTTCCAGCCCCATGGGACCCCGGGCATGCAGCTTCTGGGTAGAAATACCCATCTCGCAGCCCAGACCAAACTCGCCGCCATCCGTAAAGCGGGTGGAGCAGTTTACATACACGGCGGCGCTGTCTACCGCAGCGGTGAACCGGTTGGCGTCTGCCTGCGTCTGGGTCAGAATGGCCTCGCTATGGCCGGTGGAGTGCTGCGCAATGTGGGCAATGGCCTCATCTACACTGTCCACCACCTTGACGGCAAGGATGTAGTCCAGAAACTCGGTGTCAAAGTCCGCAGGGCCGGCAGGCGTGCCGGGAATGATGGCGGCAGCGCGCGTGTCCAGCCGCAGCTCTACCGGCAGCTTGCCCGCAGCCACGCGGTCGGGGCCAAGACGCTGTGCAAGCTTAGGCAGAAACTCCTGCGCAATGGCAGAGTGCACCAGACACACCTCCTCGGCGTTGCACACGCTGGGACGGCTGGCCTTGGCATTTTCAATAATGTCCAGCGCCTTGGCCTGATCGGCGGTGTCGTCCACAAAAATGTGGCAGATGCCGGTACCGGTCTGGATGCAGGGCACCTTGGCGTTTTCCACGCAGGCGCGGATCAGCCCTGCGCCACCCCGGGGAATCAGCAGATCCACATAGCCCACGGCGGTCATCAGGGCGTTGGCAGAGGCGTGGGTGGTGTCCTCGATCAGGCAGACCGCGTTTTCCGGCAGACCGTTCTCCCGCAGCCCCTGCCGCAGTGCCTGTACAATGGCGTTGGCGCTGCGCCATGCCTCCTTGCCGCAGCGCAGGATGCAGGCGTTGCCGCTCTTGATGGCAAGGGCGGCGGCATCGCTGGTCACGTTGGGGCGGCTCTCGTAGATAATAGCGATCACGCCCATGGGCACGGCGGTCTTTTCGATCACCAGCCCGTTGGGACGCTCCACCCGCTTCAGTACCCGGCCCACCGGGTCGGGCAGGGCGGCAACCTCTTCAATGCCCTTTGCCATGGCACGGATACGTTCCTCGGTCAGGGCAAGACGATCCAGCATCACCTCGCTGATATGTCCCTTTGCAGCGGCCATATCGTCGGCGTTGGCGGCAAGGATAGCCGTCATGCTTGCGGGGCTGCACAGCTGCGCAGCCATACTGCGCAGTGCCTGTGCGCGGGCAGCGCCGTCAGCCAGTGCCAGCGCAGCCTTTGCCCCGCGGGCGGCTTCCAGAATTTCCTGTGTGGTCATAGCTCAAACCTCCTGTGTGGACAGCGCGGGCTGCTTGTGCCCGGCAAAGCGGGTGCCGATGGGCTTGCCCGCGGCGATGTCATACAGCAGCTCCGGATGTGCGCCGTTGGCAATCACCATATCCGCACCGCTGCCGGTCACCATGCGGGCAGCCCGCAGCTTGGTTGCCATGCCGCCGGTGCCCAGTGCAGAGCCTGCACCGTCTGCCAGCGCCATCACCTCCGGGGTGATCTCCTCCACCAGCGGGATAAGCGCCGCATCCGGGTGGGTGTGGGGGTTGGCAGTGTACAGGCCGTCGATGTCGCTCAGCAGCACCAGCAAGTCGGCCTTGCAGCAGCAGGCCACAATAGCGGCCAGCGTGTCATTATCGCCAATGGAGGTGATCTCATCGGTGGCAACGCTGTCGTTTTCATTGATGATGGGCAGTGCACCCAGTTCCAGCAGGCGGGTCAGGGTGTTCTGGATGTTCACCCGGCGCTCGGTGTGCTCCACGTCCACGCCGGTAAGCAGGATCTGCGCTACCGTGTGATCATAGGCACTGAACAGCCGGTCGTAGGTGTACATCAGCTCGCACTGCCCCACGGCAGCGCAGGCCTGCTTGGTGGTGGTATCCTTGGGGCGTGCGGGCAGCGAAAGCTTGCCTACGCCCATGCCGATAGCGCCGGAGGATACCAGAATGACCTCGTGTCCCTCGTTCTTCAAATCGCTCAATACCTTGACCAGTTCCTCTGCATGGCGGATGTTCAACCGCCCGGTGGGGTATGCCAATGTGGAGGTGCCTACTTTCACAACGATGCGCATGATTCCATTAACCCTTTCCCATTTCCTTTGTTTTGTCGTAAGCAGCCAGCACGGCATCCATCACCGCACCGCGCAGCCCGTGTTCTTCCAGTACCCGCACGCCCTGAATGGTGCTGCCGCCGGGGCTGCACACAGCGTCCTTCAGCGCACCGGGGTGCTTGCCGCTTTCCAGCACCAGCTTTGCGCTGCCCAGCACCATCTGTGCGGCGTACTCCTGTGCCTTTGCCCGGGGCAGACCGCAGGCCACGCCGCCATCGGCCAGCGCTTCAATAAACTGGTACACCCATGCCGGGCCGCAGCCGGAAACGCAGCTTGCGGCATCGATCATGCCCTCGGCTACGGCGTCCAGCCGCCCGGCGGGAGCCATCAGCTGGCAGAATGCAGCCTCCTCCTCGGCGGTTACGTTGGCAGAGCAATACTGGATCATGCCTTCGCCTACCGACGCCGGGGTGTTGGGCATGATACGGATGACAGGGTAGTCGCCGCCCGCCATCTCCTGAATGCGTGCCACCGGCAGACCGGCAGCCATGGTGCACAGCACGAACCGCTTGGTGCGATCGGCAAGGATGAACCGCAGGGGCTCCAGCATGGCTTCCATCATCTGGGGCTTTACCGCCAGAAAGATCAGGTCGCAGTCCCCGGCAACCTCGGCGTTGGTGGCTGTCTGACAGCCCAGTTCAGCAGCCAGCGCCTCGGCTTTGGCCGCCGTGCGGTTAGCCAGAAATACATTCTCAGGCTCGGTAGCCTTGCACACAGCGCGGGCAATGGCACCGCCCATGTTTCCACAGCCTAAAAACCCAATGGTTTTCATCATAATAATAACCCTCCCTCGGCAGGTATGCACTGCATAAAATTCTGCTTCTTATTCATTCTAAGCAACCGCTGGGAGAAAATCAAGGCTTTTGTCTTATTTTTGGCGGTTATGTTGTAAAAACAGCACCTTCGGGGCAGGCAGCGCACACACAAACTTCATAAAAAGGTAAGAATCTTTACTTGAAATAAGGTCGTGTTTTGCGGTAAAATAAATCATGGGGTATCATTCACGGAAACGGCAGCGGCGTCTGCCGGGAAAGGATGGGTTTTTGTGTCACAAACGACGAAACGGGCACTGGAGGCATCTCTGAAAAAGTTGCTGCTGGAAAAGCCCCTGAACAAGATCACAATCAACGATATCACCGAGGACTGCGGGGTCAACCGCATGACCTTTTATTACCACTTCAAAGATATTTACGATCTGGTGGACTGGATCTTAGCGGAGGATGCCGCCAAGGCGATGGAAGGCCGCCGGGGCTTTGGTACATGGAGCGAAGCCTATCTGGACGTTCTGCACCAGCTGCAGGATAACAAGACCCTTGTGCTCAACGTTTACCGCTCGGTGGGCAGGGAACAGGTGGAACAGTACCTTTATAGGCTGCTGGACCCCATCCTGAAGGACTTTGCAGACCGCGAATGCCATGATATCACCGTACAGGATGCAGACAAGCAGTTTGTTGTCGATTTTTACAAGTATGCGCTTGTGGGCATGACGCTGGAATGGACCCGCCGGGATATGAAAGGCGACCCCAAGAAGATGGTGGAACGCGTGAGCACCATGATCCACGGAGACTTCCGCCGGGCACTGTGCCGCCTGAGCACCGGTAGCCTGAAAATAGAGGAGTGAAGCGCTTTTTATCCGAGTGGCTTCAATAAAATTTTATCAAAGAGCGCGCCGTGATGGGTTTTCCATCACGGCGTATTTTCTGTTTATGGCACAAAAACACGCAAAGTAGTAAGATGTGGTCAAGCAAAATAAGGATTTCCAAAGGAATCATTTCGGGAGGAAAAAGCTATGAATACATCTCTTGAGAATCTGACTCACAAGATGCAGCGTGCTGCGCTTGGTAAAATAGTGGACGTGGCGCTTTCCCGCGCCGAGCACGACCATGAAAAAACAATGTGCCAGCTGGTAGATGCTGCAAAACAGTTCTACGGCAGCGGCTTCAGCGACGAGAACTACGAGAACGCCAAAAAGGTGCTGACCGACCCCGACAGTAAGTGGACGAAACTCATCAACTGCGTGCTGGACCAGACCGACCCCCATGTGGCGCGTACCACTGCGCTGAATCTGGGCTACGAAGCCTTCTTCCGCGGCACCAAGACCATCCGCGAGAACCGCGTCAAGTACCAGTGCAACATCCCTTGGCTGATTTTGTTCGACCCCACCTCTGCCTGCAATATGCACTGCGTGGGCTGCTGGGCAGGCGAGTACGGCCACAAGAACAACCTCAGCTTTGAGGACATGGACAAGATCGTCACACAGGGCAAGGAGCTGGGCGTGTACCTGTATATGCTGACCGGCGGCGAGCCGCTGGTGCGCAAGAAGGACGTGCTCAAGCTGGCAGAAAAGCATAACGACGTGGAATTTGCCATCTACACCAACTCCACCCTCATCGACGAGCCCTTCTGTGAAGAGGTGCAGCGTCTGGGCAATATCGCCTTTATGCTGTCCATTGAAGGCACCCCGGAGACCAACGACGCCCGCCGCGGCGAAGGCCACTATGCCGCTGTGATGCACGCCATGGATCTGCTCAAGAAGTACGGCATTATCTTCGGCACCTCCATCTGCTACACCCGCCAGAACATCGAGGCCGTCACCAACGACGCGTTCATGCGTTTCCTGTGCGAGAAGGGGGCACACTTCGGCTTCTACTTCCACTATATGCCGGTGGGCAACGAAGCCGCCCCGGAGCTGATGCCCACCCCGGAACAGCGCAAGTATATGATCGACCGTATCCGCTATCTGCGCTCTTCCGAGTGCGATATCCCGTTCTACCCCATGGACTTCCAGAACGACGGCGAATTCGTGGGCGGCTGCATCGCCGGCGGGCGCAACTACTTCCACATCAACTCTGCCGGTGACGCCGAGCCCTGCGTGTTCATCCACTACTCCAACGCTAACATCCACGACCAGTCTATTCTGGAAATTCTGCACAGCCCGCTGTTCATGGCTTACCACAACGGCCAGCCCTTCAACAAGAACCATCTGCGTCCCTGCCCGATGCTGGAAAACCCGGAGCTGCTGGAAAAGATGGTGCACGAGACCGGTGCTCACAGCACCGACCTGCAGTCCCCGGAAAGCGTCGAGCACCTGTGCGAGAAGTGCAAGGCTTACGCTGCCGACTGGCAGCCCACCGCAGACGAAGTGTGGTCCCACCACAAGGTCCGCGAGAGCCGGTACGAAAACTATAAGGACTGGAAGCCCACTCAGCCGCTGGACTGAGCTGAAACCTGATTCAAAACAATAACAAGACCCCCGCCCTGTGTTCCTGCCCGGAACATAAGGCGGGGGTCTTGTTGTGTAAACGCTAGAATTTAGTTATCTTTCTATTGCTTTCTCAATCATCTCAGCTTTTTCAGCCCTTCCCATCAGTCGATAGTATTCACACCACAACAACGGTGATTGCAACGGGATCGTTTCTGTTCCCAACGGCATTTTCTCCACGATTTGCTCCTTGCGTAGAGCACAATTATAAACCTTTCCATCCTTCACGATTGCAAAACCTGCCATCACATCGACCTCGACAGAATCAATCAGGAACTCCATGAAGGTTTTTGTCCGGTACATCGGGTTTGGCGTCAAATCAGATGAACAGCGTTCACCCATTTCCGATAAAATCGTGCGAACACATTCCGCATCACGGTCAGCGACCATTAAATCAATGTCGTGGAAGCCGGAGGTGATGCCTTTGAAATACAGCAGCATGGATGCGCCCAAGGCCCATTCGACACCAGCCTCGTTCAGTCGATGTGCGATCTTCAACAACAATTCAATTTTTTCTTGTGTTCCTGTCATATCATACCTCTACAAATTTCGATTTGTAATATAATTAAAAATGCCCCGCATCGGAAGTGCTCTGATGCGGGGCAGGGAAGGTTTACTGGTTCTCAGCAGGTTGCGGGGCAGCGGGCTGTGCTGCTGCATCGTCTGCGGGGTCGCCGAACTGGTCGTGATAGCTGTTCAGCAGGGTCAGCTCCTGATGGCGCTGCAAGCCGTAAATGACCAGCTTTTTGATGACGTCGTAGATAACGGCAAACAGCGGCACACCCACGATCATGCCCACAAAGCCCCACAGGCCGCCGAACAACAGGATGGCGAACAGTACCCAGAAGCTGGAAAGGCCGGTGGTGTTGCCCAGAATTTTGGGTCCGATGATGTTGCCGTCCAGCTGCTGCAAAACCAGCACGAACAGCACGAACCACAGCGCCTTGATGGGGTTCTGGATGAGGATGAGCAGGGTGGCGGGGATGGCACCGATGAAGGGGCCGAAGAAGGGGATCACGTTGGTCACACCGATGATCACCGATATCAGCAGCGCACTGGGGAACTTGAAGATCAGACAGCCGATATAACACAGCACGCCGATGATGGCAGAGTCCATGATCTTGCCGTTGATAAAGCCGCCGAACATTTTGTCTGCGTACTTCACTTCCTCGGTGATTAGCTGCGCCCAGCGGGGGCGGACGATGCTGTGCAGCACCAGCTTGCCCTGCTGCACGAACCGCTTGCGGCTGGCCAGCATATACACCGCCACGATGATGCCGATGATCAGGTTCTTGGCCATCGTCACCACGTTCAGCACACCAATGGCTGCGCCGCTTACAATATTCTGCATGGAGGGCAGCAGGGTGTTCTTGAGCCATGTGTTCCATGTGCCCAGATTGGTATTCAGGGCAGCGGAAGCCGAATTGAGCAGCTCCATGATCTGCTCGTTATTTTCAATAAACTCCAGATGGCTTGCCCAGTTCATGAACTTTGTAATGTTGGCCTGCGCGGTGTAGTACAGGGTAGTCACGCTGGTAATGAGCTGCGGCACGATCATCTTGACCAGCGCATACACCAGCAAAAGCCCGACCAGGATGGTAAGCGCCACGGACAGCGCGTTGATCAGACCGTTCATCTTTTCCGGGATGAACCGGCGCAGAAAGTTTTCGATGCTGTTGCACACCGGCTTGAGCAGATAGGCAATGACGGCACCGTAGATAAAAGGCATCAGGATGCCAGTCAGGGTAGAGATAGCCGAGCCGAAGCCGTCAAAGCGGTAAATAAGGAAAAAGAAGATGATGCTCAGTGCAATGGCACCAAACCCTGCGAGCATCCCGTAGAGATACGGTTTGATGTGCGGCTTTTTGTCCATCATGACAAACTCCATTCCTGCTGCGGGCAGCGGGAATACCCACAGCGCTTATTAAATTTTGTTGCTTCTGCGCCAGATGTGCAGCTTTTCAGCCTCGCGGATCAGCTCCTCACGGAAGTCCGGGTGTGCCACGCTGATCAGAGCCTCGGCCTTTTCCCAAGAGGTCAAGCCCTTCAGGTTCACGCAGCCATACTCGGTGCACAGATAGTGCACGTTGGCGCGGGTGTCGGTAACGATGCTGCCGTTCTCCAGCGTGGGACGGATGCGGCTTTCCAGCTGGCCGGTCTTTTTATTAAAGAAGGTGGAGGACAGGCAGATAAAGCTCTTGCCACCCTTGGAAAGGTATGCGCCCAGCACGAAGTCCAGCTGACCGCCTGCGCCGGAAA
>OIZF01000760.1_pt1 | contig 21253 bp, 17 predicted proteins | sample 1588471 | NCBI WGS metagenome assembly OIZF01 (sample SAMN03283279) | human gut metagenome | biome: human-associated habitat; material: feces | host: Homo sapiens | place: Peru | collected 2012
ATAGAGATTCATCTGATTCATCTGATAATCAGTTAAATCAGAAAAATCCGTATTCAGAAAAACAAAAGTAAATGAATACAGATTCATCTGATTCTTCTGATAATAATAATCAGATAAATCAGAAAAATCCGTATTCGGAAAAATTGCTCCATTACCCGAAAATATTCCTCCCAAAGGAGTGAGTTTCTCAGATTAAATCTGTATCTTCGCCATGTCATATCAGAGTTTTGCTTGTTTTCTTTTAGCACCCCTAAGATAAGTGAAAATAGTGTTACGGAATTTGGGTAAGAAAGAACAATAATTTTGCAAGAACAATGCTATATTATGGAAGAAGATAAAATAAGAAACCTGCAAGTTCTTTTTAATATATCCCTACCCAACGATTGGCAATCGTTATCTGACAGTCAACACCACTTTTTCCAGCTCGTCATCGTGTCACCCAAAAATCTTCGTCAAAGAGTTTTGCTATTTTCTGATGTCTTGCCATCAGCATTGTTTGGGTGTAAATCTCCTTGTTCAGAGGTAGCCATTATCATAGGCCTTTTTCTTAATATTTAAACCGTAGCGAAATCATAAACTCACGACCACGCAGCGGTACGCGGTAGTATTGAAAATTGGCTCTTTGATAAAGCGAAACTTCGTAGTCTTTGCGGTTAAACAGATTGTTGATATTTGCGCTTGCAGACCAGCGAGAATTGAAATCGTAGCGCATACCGGCATTCAAAAAACTGTTAATAGAGTAATGGTTACGGACTATTTCGAAGACCGATTGCGAAAAGTCGGCATACAGCCGGAGTTTACTGATAGGATAGAAATCCATTGTTAAGGAATAATAGGCATTTTTCAGCAGATTGTCAGTTACGGAGAAGACATCAGGCTTTTTCCAACTGATATTTCCGGCCATGGTGAGTTTGGGCTGGAACCATGTCAGTCCGCTCCATTGCGCCGTGATTGAAGCATGCAAGGCATGATAGCGCAAATAATCTTCCACCTCGTTTTGAGACACAAACTCCTTATTATATGAATAATTGGTCTGTCCGCTCAAATTGATGTGGGCATCGCGAAAGTTCTTACGACATGACAGTGCCATGCTCCAGGTATTTTTCGTGCGGTCGTTCCACACTGGAACAAAGAGCGTATAATCGGGCATATAAAGACTTTTGAGATAATGGTCGGAAGTACTGCGCGTCCAGCCGACATAAACATTCCACGAAAAGAGCGTGACGGTGTTCAGATACGACAGACGGAGATTCGCCAACGCGACACGCTGCACCGAAAGGCTGTCGATACCTGTCGTAAATGTACGGTAGTTGTTCATCATCATTCCATTGAACCAAGGATCGGCGTTTGAAGCATTTTGGTTATAGGCTATCGATGTTTCCATTCGCAATAGATAACTAATTTGTTGAGTGAAATCGAGCGAAGGAGAGAAAAGAACTTTTTGTTCTTTTTCTTTCCGCCAGCCACAGTGGTAAATGGTATATTCCACAGGAAGAAGTAGTTCGACGTTTCCACTGCTCCACTGAATTTGATACGATGGTTCGAGTGTGTGCAGCCAATAGGACGAAGTAGCCGTCTGTTGGGTATCGTGTAGTCGGTTGTGCTTGTATTCTATAATGTAACCCAACGTCAAGGGATTGCCCGCTATATCGAAAGCCGTGGAAAGCCGGTGGCGCATAAACCAATGATTCAGATAATAGCTCTGCCGTTTGTATTCGTTATCTGCTGTCCAATAATCAGAAAGTCGCTCGCGCGTCTGATAGGTACGCACAATGGAAGCCAAACTATAGACACGACTTGGAGTGGTCAGGTTGACATTGGCGACATTCTGAATAAAATAAGGTTTGCGATGTATGTCCTCTCCCAAAGAGCCTAAATTGGTTACATTTTGATTATAGGAGCTGACATCCTGCCATTGCCCCGAAAGGACGTTCTCCACGTACACCTTCTTGCCATTCAATTCGTAACGCACCTGTCCTTTTACTACATCTTCACAGCTCTTTTGCCGATTGTTTTCGTAAATACTGATTGTGTCGCCCGCATAATACTCGCTTCGGGTGCTATCCTCACGGTTTTCTCCTTCGTGGTTGTAAAGCAGATTGAAACGTAAAGTGGAATAAGGAGTGAAAGCGTGCATATAATTCAGTCCGGCAAAATAGGAACGGTTGTTTAAGTAATAAATAGGTGAAATGGGTGGACGGCGGGTTGTAGTAGAATAGAGGAAAGGAGCAGGCAATTGCTCTTGTGCATAAATGCCCGTAAAGTTCGACATGCCATTTTGCAAGCTGCGCAATGAGGCACCTCTGTTGTTTAAGGCTCCGGTAAATAATACTTGATTCTTTTTTGCCACTTGAATCCCTGTCAGACTACCGTCCCATATAGCAGGCGTTCCTCCGGCTCCCACTTCTGCGTCACCAAAAGGGCGCATTTTATAGTTCTTTTTTAACCTTATATTGAGTGTCGCATGATTACTATGAATTTTTCCTTCCAAGGCACGGATGGGCTGATTATTTTCCATAACCTGAATCGTAGATACGGCCTCAGCTGGCATATTCTGAGTGGCTTGGTTGTATTGATCACCCATAAGGTCTAATCCCTCAATGTTCAGTTTATTGATGCTGCTACCCTGATACAGAATTTGTCCTGAAGTCGTCACTTCAATACCCGGCATGCGTTTTAGCACATCCTCAATGCTATAGTCCTCTTTCTGACGAAAAGACTCTACATAATAGTCAAGCGTATCTTTTTTACGAGTTATAGGGGCCTCTTTCACTACAACTTCATCAAGCTCATAAGGCTTTTTTTCTAACTGAACGGTATATTGATATTTATCCTTTTGAACTGAAATAATTTGTGTGGCATAGCCCATTTTCGAGAATGTCAGTTTATTTACATTCTTCTTGTATTGCAAATGAAAATGTCCGTTGCTTTGGGTGATACCATAAGCCAGTAAAGAATCCGTGGCACTTAATGCCTTACATAATACATTAGCAATGCCAATGCCTTCTGTATTCGTAACAATACCCTTAAAAACGACTTCTGTTTCCTGCGCCCATACAGACAAAGGAAACAGAAATAGCATAAATAATATTTTAAAAATCTTTACCATTGTAATTCAAGCATATTACTGGGACGTTTCGGCTTGTTTGCTTCCGGAGTAACCATTTGGCCATTCTTTTCGACCCTTACCTTGTAAATCTCAATACTCAGATTATCAAAATCCTCAATGTCATTCCGATAACCGGTCAGGGCATTCTCGCGTGTGGTTACAATCAAATCTTTGATATACCTTTTTTTATAAAGATACATGTCACTGTATTGAGGCATCTTTCCGACCCCGTTATTTGTAAAAATCCAATTGCGACCTTCATCATGGATTTCCATGATCAGCCCAGGCAATCCTGTAAAAAGATAAGGTCCGTAAGGAAGTGCTATCGTTTCAGTGTACCATGCAATATAATTTCGACCGGCAAAAGAACAAATGGCCTTTTTGCAAGCTCTTTGATTTATTATAGAATCCCCGGCTACCAATTGCCAGTCCATTTGAGGCGTTGGGTAAGTGTATTCGTAGCTTCGCAATACATCGTAAGTCTGTACCGTGGTTTTTTGTTCTTCTAAATCAGTTAGCGTAACAAAGAAAAAAGTCCATTTTTTAATAGCTTGCATCCATTCTTCACGAGCCTTTTGGTCCTTTTTATTTTGTTTGCTACTGGCTAAATAGTCATTTATTGAATCTAATGCCAATCGATTATAATCACTAAAAAGTAAGTGCTTATCTGAAACCATCAATACTGTTTGCGCTTCAGTATAATCATCCAACTTGGTAGAATCTTTGCGGAACTTTAATTCATAAAATACTCCCAACTTGGCATGATCAACAACGTTCCTCTTTGATTTCTCATAAAAATCGCCACTCTCACTATATAGCCTTTGAGCCTTAATCGTGGTCGAACATAATAATATCGTAATAAATAAAACAAGGTATCTCATTCTATTATTAATTATAATTTTAATGAATTATTTCTGCAAAATTAGTATATTTCTCTTAAAACGCCAACTATTCATATCTGATATTTTGTAGATAAACACAAAACGTTCCATAAAAACATCTGATAACCTGAGTTCGGGATAAGAAAGCCTCGTTCTAATTGGCTTAATAAGGCGTAGATAATATATATATTCGATTTCGGCTTAGAGGCTAATGTATTTCTGCTTAGAGGTTAATGTATTTCTGCTTAGAGGCAAATGTATCTATGCTTGCTATCAAATGTATCTTTGCTTGCTATCAAATGAACCTTTGCTTGCTGTAAAATGAAAATATGGTTGCATTCAAAGGCATTTTAAAATAAATCCCCACTACCAGTCTCATGTTTGAGATAAGCTGGTAGTGGGGATTGCTTATTCTTATTCATTTATTGTGCCGCATTTCTTGCATATTCCCTTTCTCTTCATCTTGGCGCCACACTTGCCGCAAGAATACTTGTAATAGTTATTGTGTACATAATGCTTAATGGCATAAACAAAATAGGCAATAAGCAGCAAATAGCCTATATAATATAAGGTGGTTATGCTGTAGATGATGTAATTGCCCGCGCAAACGGCTCCCAAGCCACATAGATAGAGTGTGGCATGCGATGCTGACAGTTTATGAAACACATCGTCCACGGTGGCTATCATTATTATCACTATCGACCATACCGAGATGAGGAATACGGATATAATTGTTGGCACAGCAAACGGATTAAGCGAGGGATGATAATAGAAGTGTCGCCATGTTTCGGGTGCAAACATCTGTATACTTGAATAGAATGTTGCTGCTGTGGCCACGGTTAGGGCAAGCAGAGTGGGGTAGAACGAGTCTATATCGTTGAAATGTACCGCCTTTACATTTTTCTGCCTTATGCTGTGTACCAGATAGCTCATAGCTATTACGCTTATGATGATAAGGAACACAAGCAAATGGGTGTCTGAGAAGGTGGAAATAAACTGCGAGATAGGATCGTCGGGCACGACATTTGGCAGAAGCTTGCTTTCGTGTATCCATCCAAAGGTATATTGGTCGCGCGCCAGTTGCACCCAAACCGAATCTACAGGATCGTTCTTTAGCAAACGTATGTCTACAACTACAAGTCGGTTGCCTTTCTTTACAAAGAAGGAGTCGGTAGGCAGACCGTTCAGCAATTCCTCTGGTTGTTGGCGAAGCAAAGCCAGCGAGTCGGCCTTTACCATGAAGTTATAGTTCTGCGCATAATGATGACTTTGGTAGAATGCGCTCATATTGTCGTATGTAGTAGAGTCTGTGTCGGCCACTTGATTGTCTGCATACGTAGCCGACGGTTTTGCCACATATGCGTCATGATGACGTACTGTGGTATGATAGCAGCTTGTAAGTGTAAGGATTACTACAATTACAGCTACTACTCTCGACATTATTTTCTTGACATCTCTCATACGATTTTCTACTATTGTCCGTTAAATTCCATCCATCGTAAATGGATTAACTTCTTCTTAACTTCCCCTTAACTTCCTCTTAACTTCCCCTTAACTTCCTCTTAACTTCCCCTTAACTTCCTCGTTGGGTTTATAGCCTTAGTCTTGTGCATAAACCTCCATTTGACATTTTGCACAATTAAATACCAGTTTCACCTGTCTTCCGTCCGATGATTCCAGCAACAGAGGCTCCTTCCATGTAGGCTGTTTGCCTCCGCGTTTTACGCAGTATCCCATAGCATATCTCAGACAATATCTACATGTCATCAGAGGCGTGTTAGCATGTGGTGTGCCATATGTCTTTGTACCAGGACGAGCGCCATCAGTCAGCTCGAATGCGGCTGCAGCATCCCTCACGCCATGCTCCTCGTAGAAGGCTTCGGCACGATGGTTAGCCACGTTGGCTGCATTTATCTTGCTTGCGTCAATATATTGAGCCTTGGCATTGTTGTTATTGGGCTTGCAATTCGTGTTTACTTGTCGGGCTGTTGTGTTAGACGTGTCTATAGGTTGTTCCTCTATCTTTGCCAACACCTCGCGTCGCAAGGAGGCAAGCTTGCTTGAAGGTATAAACAGATTGCCAACACCATTAGTAAGCTTTGTCTTTCGTGGGCGGAACAGAGTGTTGCCCATCTTCTCGAGTTGTCTGATTATGTTCTCGCTCTGAGGTTTCTGGGCCTCTTGCAATGGTTCGTCAAGCACAACAAAAGCCTTGCGTCCTGCCTCGTCCTCAGCATCAAGTACAATCTTTCCGCAATCAACACCAATGTTCAGGTCTATATCAAGCTTTCGTTCGGCCGTCTTGCTTTCCATAGCACGTTCAAACACGATGTCGTTGTTACGATAAAGAGCCATTCCTGCTTTCAATTCCTCGGGCATAGAGAGAGGAAATAGGCGGTTGTTCTCAACACGGTTTACGCGGAAGCCATGCAACTTATGGTCGGGTGTGAAGAAGCACAATCCGTCGCCATTGGCAAATATGGCTGTACCAGCTACGTTGAACGAACCGCGTCTTATCTCCTTAACATATCCTACATATTCGCCCATAGCCTTAGGTGTGTCAAACGATGAAATATCTTCGCGACGCCCGTCAAGGAAGTAATGAGTAAAGCCACGGTTGAAGGTCTTGTCCAAGTTGGGCGTAAATGTATATTCCACCCTTCCTTTAGAGCTGCGGCAATACTGTTCGGGATGTTTCGCTATTATGCTGTTGAGATGTTGGCTGTATGCAGCCACCACATTCTTTACATAAGCGGCATCCTTCAGTCGGCCCTCAATCTTTAATGATGTTGCTCCTGCAGCTATGATGTCTTCCAGTCGGTCCAACTGGTTCATATCCTTAAGCGACAGCAAATGGCTTGCCTTGCGTATTGTGTTTCCGCTACTGTCTTTCAAGTCGAAAGCCAATCGGCAGAACTGAGCACACTCGCCACGGTTGGCACTACGACCGAAACAATGGTGCGAGGCATAGCATGCTCCCGAATAACTTACACACAAAGCACCATGCACAAACACCTCAAGCTCGGTATTAGGCACAGCCTTGTGTATTTCCTTTATCTCGTCTATAGACAGCTCGCGTGCCAATACCACACGGCTAAACCCTATGCTTGTTAGCCAAGCTGCCTTATTTGCCGAGCGATTGTCTGTCTGAGTGCTTGCATGCAACTCAGGCATTCTCAATCCTTGCATCTCGGGCTCGGCTGCTATTTCTTTCATCATTTCCACCACAGCCATGTCTTGCACAAGGATAGCATCCACGCCAGCCTTTACTATGTGTCGCAATAGCTGTTTGGCATTGGCAAGCTCGTGCTCGTATACTATGGTGTTTACGGTTACGTACACCTTTGCTCCAAACTGATGAGCATAGGCGGCAAGTTGGGTAATGTCTTCTATACTGTTGCCCGCAGCCTGTCGCGCACCAAACTCATTTGCGCCTATGTATACAGCATCGGCGCCATGGTCAATGGCAATAATGCCTTGCTCAAGGTTTTTGGCAGGAGCAAGGAGTTCGATAGGGCGGGGTAGGTTGTTGCTTGAATTCATAATGTATGAAACTTGTTTTTATCCAATCTCCTCAATGTTATACGGAGTCTCCTGATAAATGTAATAGTTTATCCAGTTGCTGAACAACAGATTGGCATGCGCTCTCCACGTAACGTTTGGAGCCTTTTGCGGGTCGTTGTCCCTATAGTAGTTCTTTGGCATGTCCACGTCGTCGCGCTTGCCAAGGTCTCTACGATATTCGCTGTCAAGAGTGTAAGGCGAGTACTCCATATGTCCGGTAACAAATATCTGGCGTCCGCCTCGGGCCATAACTATGCTTACACCACTCTCGGGCGATTCTGCAACAATCTCAAGTTCCTTATGTTTCTCTATGTCCTCGCGTCTAACCTCTGTATGTCGGCTATGAGGCATACTGAACGAGTCGTCGAATCCGCGGAACAGAGGAATTTGTGGTTGTAGCGTGTGTTGCTGGAAGATGCCGAACATCTTCTTAGGCAACTGATATTTTGGCACGCCATAATGATAGTACAATCCAGCCTGTGCAGCCCAGCAAATGTACATGGTGCTCGTAACGTGTGTGTTGGCCCATGCGAATATCTTGGATATTTCGTTCCAATACTCCACGTCCTCAAACTCCAGATGCTCGATAGGCGCTCCAGTTATAATCATACCATCAAACTTCTCCTTCTCCAGCACATCAAAGTCCTTGTAGAACATCATCATGTGCTCTATCGGAGTGTTCTTGGATGTATGACTCTTAAGCTTCATAAAGTAAATCTCCAACTGAAGCGGCGTGTTGGACAACAGGCGCACAAGGTCGGTCTCTGTTGTTATCTTCAGAGGCATAAGGTTAAGTATTACGATACGTAGCGGACGAATGTCCTGGCTCGTAGCGCGCGAGTCGTCCATCACAAATATGTTTTCCTTTTTAAGGAGTTCTATTGCGGGGAGTTTATCTGGTAATCTTAATGGCATATGTTAATTAACTTGTTATTTTTAATTCCATGCAAAGTTACGCATTTATATTTGCATAGCACATATTTAGAATGGGAAAATAAGAGGCAGCACACCTATCATTACCAATCCCATAATAATCTGCAAGGGCAATCCCACCTTGATGTAGTCCATAAACGAGTAGCCGCCTGCCTGCATCACGAGTGCGTTGGGCGGAGTAGAGAATGGCGAGGCAAAGCACATGCTTGCTCCAAGCGTAACGGCAAAGAGCATAGGGTAGGGGCTTACGCCTATTGCCGCAGCCGAGGTTAGGGCTATGGGTGACATAAGCACAGCTGTGGCTGTATTGCTGATGAACATCGTAAGAAGAGACGTGGTAAAATATATGCCCGCAAGCAAGGCATACGGACTTGCCTGACCCAGATTGTCGGCCAGCAAACTTGCCACCATTGCCGAGGCTCCTGTCTTTTCCAGAGCCACCGACATAGGCAACATGGCCGCGATAAGCACAATGCTCTCCCAGTTTATTGTCTTGTAGGCTGCTTCTACCGAGCGTATACATCCCGTTATTACCATAAGCAATCCGGCTATCATAACGGCCGTAACGGGAGCTACGGGGATGAAGTCGAACACCATAGTCAATATCATTAGCAACATTATGGCTGCTGCAAGCGGAGCTTTATAGTCGAGTGTAACGCGCGACGCCTCGTCTAACGGCTGCCCCATAACCACAATACCGTCGGCAACATCGGCTATTCGCGAGATGTTCTTCCATTTGCCTTGTATCAGAATTATGTCGCCCTGACGGAATTTCATGTCGGCAATTCCCTCTGTTATATAGTTGTCGCCACGGCGCACGCCAAGCGCGTTTACGTTATAAAGGCGTCGCAATCCTGTTTCCTTTAGAGTCTTGCCGCACAATCTTGAGTTGTGCATTAACACCACCTCGGCAATACCTATGTCGTAGAATGCCAATTGCTCGCTGGTCTTGTCCAGCTTCATGTCGGCAGCAAACTTTGTTGCTTGTTCTGGGTCGCCACTTACGTATACTATATCGTTCTCTACAAGCTTGGTGTCTGGTCCGGCAAGTCGTTGTTCCACCTCTTTCATTAGTGGCGAATGTGGCTGCTTTATGCGTCTAACCTCAAGTACGGTAAGTCCGTAACGATGATGAATGTCCAGTTCGGCAAGTGTCTTCTCGTAGGCAATCGACTGCTTGCCTACGGTAAATACCGACAGATTGCCTTTGAGATTGTATTCCTCCATCAGGTCGTCGAGCGACTTGCCACGCTTTTTGCCTTGCTCGCCGTCGGCTGCTTGCTTGCTGCCGTTAAGCAATCGCTTGCTAAGTGGCAACAGCACCACGATACCAACTATAATGCACACAATACCAACGGGCAGAAAACTGAAGAACTTCAAGGGTTCGAAGCCATTATCGGTAAGAGCCTCCTGTATTACAAGGTTGGGCGGCGTACCAATAAGCGTAAGCATGCCGCCCATGCTGCTTGCAAAGGCAAGGGGCATAAGCAGGCGGCTTGCGCGCATCTTTGCCTTCTGCGCCAAGCTCACCACGATAGGCATCATAAGAGCCACCGTACCCGTATTGCTAACAAAGGCTCCAATAACGGATGTAACAACCATCAGCAATAGGAACAAGCCCAGTTCGCTGTCGCCTGCAAGGGTCATCAGCTTGCCTGATGCTTTCTTGGCAAGTCCGGTCTGTACAATAGCGCCTCCCACTACAAACAATCCCACCATCATTATCACCACCGAGTTGGAGAATCCCGACAGGGCTTCTTGCGGCGTTAGTATTCCGGTGAGCAGTAGGGCGACAAGGGCGCATAGCGCAACGAGGTCGGAGCGAACTTTGCCCATGGCGAAGAACACAGCCGAAAGGGCGAGAATGATGAGAGTAATTGTCATAATTATTAGTAATGTGGTTGATTATTCTGCTTTAATGGCATTCAGTATTTGCTCCGCATGAATCTTTGTCTTTATTTCCTTCGGAGTAAAAATTCTTTCTATTATACCATCCTCGTTTACCAGATAAGTTGTGCGCAGAATGCCAACGGTCTTTCTGCCACAAGTCACCTTCTCGCCCCAACATCCAAGCGCCTGCAACAGAGTAGTCTCGGTGTCGGCAATAAGCGGAAACTCCAGCCCTTTGGCTTCGGCAAACTTCTTCTGCAGAGCCTGCTTGTCCTTGCTCACGCCAATAATATCGTATCCTGCTGCAGCCAGCTCGTCCTTATGTGCTTGTAGCGAGCAAGCCTCGGCTGTGCATCCGCTGGTGTTGGCCTTTGGATAACTGTAAAGCACAATCTTGCGACCGCGATAGTCGCTTGCCTTAATCTCGCGTCCGTCCTGGTCTATGCCAAGTATCTCCGGTATTCTATCTCCAATTTCCATAGTTTTCTTTTTTATACGGTTTATTATATAGCTAATTTAAATTCCACACTCTTTACAAATGCACGTCTTCTAAGCAACATGCCAAACGTTATCATTACAGCCATGATGATGTACGACTGTTCGTTCTATTAATCCTTGTTCGTTTTATTAATATTTCGGTTTGTCCTAATTATCTGCAAATATATAAAAAATATGGCAGATAAGAAAGCGGTTATATTCTTTTTTGCCACGTCTGGTTGCATAAGTACAGATAGCGGGCGGTTGTCGTTCTCGTTAATGCTCCTCACAAGGTCAAAGTTCTTTGCCAGTTCTCCCGTTCTGTCGTCTATGGCGCCCGACAGCAGCCATACCGGCACACCCGCTTTCTTGCAACGCTTAAGCACACCATGCGGAACCTTGCCCATCATGGTTTGTTGGTCCGATTTGCCCTCGCCAGTAATTACAAGGTCGGCATCCTTTATTGCCACGTCAAAGTTGGCAAGGTCAAGCACAATGTCTATGCCAGAGTTTAGCTCGGCATTAAGATAGGCAAGGAGAGCATAGCCCAAACCGCCTGCCGCGCCTGCTCCAGGGTGGTTTGCAAGTTCGGGTGTGGCAAGTCCTGCTTGTTCGGTTTCTTTGGCAAAGGTTCGCAGCTGCTCGTCAAGCCACAAAACTTGCTCTTTTGTGGCTCCCTTTTGTGGTGCAAAGATGTGTGCAGCCCCGTTCTCGCCGTATAGTGGATTGTTTACGTCGCATGCCACAATCAACTTGCATTTCTGGGCAAGACATTCGTTACCTTTTTGCATAAGGTCTACGTGGCCATTATGATAAATATCCTTGTAGTTCTTTTTCTCAAGACACCCCTTATCCCTTAGTGCTTCAACCATTCCGCGTCCGCCATCGCAAGTGGCACTTCCGCCAATGCCCATCACAATCTTTTGGCATCCTCGCTTTAAGGCGTCGGCCACCATTTCACCAACGCCATAGGTAGTGGTTTTAGTAGGGTCGCGTTGGTCTATAGGCACAAGCGTCAGCCCGCTTGCCGCAGCCATTTCCATATAGGCAGTCTTGCCGTCCATAGACATGGCATATTCTGCCTTAAGCTTCGTCATAAGCGGTCCATGTACATCTATCGACACGCTCTGCGTAGGCAATATCTGCTGTACGCATTTCACCAAACCTTCGCCACCATCGCTCAACGCAATCTCAACAACATTTGCCTCTGGCAATACCGTTCGTATTCCTTTTGCGGCAGCCTTACAGGCCTCGTGTGCCGAGATGCAGCCCTTGAAGGAGTCGAAGGCTACAACAACCTTTTTCATATCGTACCTCCTACATTTCACTTAGCAATTGGATTTTTCCCTTTTCCCTCTTCACTTAGCAATTGGATTTTTCCCTTTTCCCTCTTCACTTTTCACTTTTCTTCTCCAATTCCTGCAGACTCTCCATTTTCTTCGATTCCAGGAACTCGTAGATTCCGCACAAGTGTTCGCGCACCTTGCCATGTCCAAACTCGTACACCTTGCTTACAAGTCCGTCGAGGAAGTCGCGGTCGTGGCTTACCACTATCAAGGTGCCGTCAAAGTCCATAAGTGCTTGCTTCAGCACGTCCTTAGTCTTTAGGTCGAGGTGATTGGTAGGCTCGTCGAGTATCAGTAGGTTTACGGGCTCCAACAGCAGCTTTAGTATAGCAAGACGTGTGCGTTCGCCTCCCGACAACACCTTAACCTTCTTGGTAGAGTCCTCGCCACCAAACATAAATGCGCCCAGCAGATCGCGTATCTTGTTGCGAATCTCACCCTTGGCCACGTCGTCGATGGTCTGGAAAACGGTCAACTCGCCATCCAGTAACGAAGCCTGGTTCTGCGCAAAATATCCTATCTGCACGTTATGTCCCAGCTCCAGTTTGCCCTGGTTCTGCAACTGTCCCATGATGCATTTCACGAGAGTCGACTTACCCTCGCCGTTTCTGCCAACGAAGGCAATCTTGTCGCCACGCTCCACAGTAAGGTTCACGCCGCTGAATATCTGCTTGCCGTCGAAAGCCATGGCCACGTCGCTCATCTGAACGGGGTAGGCTCCACTTCGCGGACTTGGCGGGAATTTAAGTCTTAGGTGACTTGTGTCCTCCTCGTCTACCTCAATCAGCTCCAGTTTCTCAAGCATCTTCACGCGGCTTTGCACCTGAAAGGTCTTAGAGTAGGTGCCCTTGAATCGCTCGATAAAGTCCTTTGTCTCGGCAATCATCTTCTGCTGCTCCTCATACTTCTTCATCTGTTGTTCGCGTCGTTCCTTGCGCAGTTCCAGATACTGGCTGTATGTAGTCTTGTAGTCGTAAATGCGGCCCATGGTCACCTCGATGGTTCGTGTGGTGATGTTGTCCACAAACTTACGGTCGTGACTAATTACTACCACAGCCTTTGAGCTGTTGATGATAAAGTCCTCAAGCCATCCTATCGACTCGATGTCCAGGTGGTTGGTAGGCTCGTCGAGCAGAAGCACGTCGGGCGATTTAAGCAGCAGCTTGGCCAGTTCTATTCGCATGCGCCAACCTCCCGAGAACTCGCTTGTAGGGCGATTGAAGTCCTTGCGCTCGAATCCCAAGCCCAGCAACGTCTTCTCCACGTCCTCCTCAAAGTGTGTCATGTCTATGGCATAGAATTTCTCCGATAGGCTCGACACCTTTTCTATCAGCTGCATATATTCGTCGCTCTCGTAGTCGGTACGTGTTGTAAGCTCATTGTTTATGCGGTCTATCTCGGCCTGAATCTCGTGCAGATGAGCAAATGCCTGGCACGTCTCGTCGAACACGGTACGTCCGTCTTCGGTCATAAGGTGCTGGGGCAGATAGGCCACTACACAATCCTTAGGAGCCGAAACCGAGCCGCGTGTAGGCTTGTGCACGCCTGCTATAATCTTCAGCAACGTGCTCTTGCCAGCTCCATTCTTGCCCATAAGAGCTATACGGTCCTTCTCGTTTATTTGGAAGGAAATGTCCTTGAATAGGGTGGTTCCGCCAAACTCGACGGTAAGTCCATCAACTGTAATCATATTGTTCTGTGATTGTCGTTTTTTTTATCTTCTGCAAAGATACTAATAAAATCACAAATAATCTCCATTACCATTGTCGCATCATTATTAAAAGACTAACATTATGGAAGAAATAGAAGATGTTACAATTATGGAAGAAACTAGAAGATGTTACAATTGTGGAAGCGATGACGTCGTGGTTTATTCTGACGGAACAAGTGTTTGTTTAGAGTGTGGCGCCAGATGACGCGAATAATAATACATGAACAATAGGGCGATTGCGTTTATGGATTTATAATTATAAATCAACCCTATTTATCATAATGGTGATTACGATTATTTAAAAATAGCCCGTTAGCTGATTATGTTTAATCAGCCAACGAGCTATAATTATTTTGTTTTATTCAGCAAGTCTTATCATGTTGAAGTCAGATATTCTGCCTTCATTATTCAATGTAGATGTAATTTTATATCTTACCTCAGTTGCGTTGTCGTCTTGACCAACAATGGTTTGAATTGCCGAGAAAGCCACCGAGTATTCGTATTGGTTGGCTCCCACATTCTTTTTGTTTATTGTGTAGTCGCCAAGCGATTTCCAAGCCATCGACTTCACATCGCTCTTGTAGATTTTATGCATAAACGTTACTACGTCGCTTCTTGTGGCGTTGGTTTTTCCAAGGAAATTGGTCAACAACGGATTAACGAAACTTGTCAAGGCTTCCTCGTCCTTGTCGCCCAAACTCTTTAAGAATCCGCCGTAGATGCTGTTTACCATCAGACGTTCCTCGGGCTGTATTGTCTTCGAATTCAGCGAGTTAATCATCTGGTTGGCATCCTCAACATGCTCTCCGTCAGAATGTTGCTCGATATAAAGTTCTAATGCCTCAACCGTGTTCTGCTGCTGGGCGGTCTGCCAGTCTATCGAGTCAATTTTATGTATTGCTATTGCCTTGTATGGAGAATCTGGATGCTGTGCGATATAGTCTTCAAGCGCACTCTTCGAGTTGCTTATCATCACGTTTGTCCAGTCCTGCTGCGTCTTCTTTATCAAGTCGAGATGCGACTGAATGCTGTCAAGATGAGCTTCTGGAGCATCCGAATACTGATCAAGATACGATTGTAGAACCTGCGGATCGTTGCTTGCCATGGCATAGTTGTAAGCCTGCAACTCCTTGTCCGACTGTATACTATAGTAGAAATAGCAGCCTATGCCTATAACCACGGCCACGATGGCCACCACGGCACCAATAATAATCTTGTTGTTGCGCGAAGAATTACGTGGAGTTTTCAAGCTCTCGTCGCTCGCCACTTCAAGATTGTTGGCGCCAACAGGCTGCTCGTTATAAGCGCTTGCAGAACGTTCGTTGTTCTTAACGTCTTTAGATTCATGATTGTCAGCTGCCAAGGATACTTGTTTCTCAGCCTCCTTAGGCTCCACATTCTCAACCACCGTAGTTTTTCCCGTTTCCTGAGTATTTACGGCATTATTATTTTCTACAATTGGCGTTTTGTCTGCCACCGGTCTCTTATGATGACATTGTGGACATTCAGACAGTTCGGAGAAATAAACTTTTCCGCACTTCGGACACTCAACCACCTTACCTGCTATGGCCACGCCGCAGGAAGGGCAAAATGGAGCCTTGTCACTAATCTCGTGACCACACTCCGGACATTTTATAATTGCCATTAGTATTTAAAATTTTTTTTATGTATTTCTGTTTTTTATCCTTCTCTACCCTATTCTTGCTCGCCTACCTATGGTGTCGCATAAAGCGCAGTTCGCGCAGACCATGACGACCCATAAATCGGCTCTTGTCTACATATCCCCTTATGCCGTCGATATGGCCCTTACCAGTATATTGCCACAGCAGATAGTCGTTATCGTCGATCAAGACAGGCTCGTTGGCCGAATATTGTGCTATCATAAGCTTGTAACCATTAAGTTTGCCGGCAAGATAGCGATTGTAGAAATTGGTGCCTGTATAAACCAATGGTTTCTGATGATAAGCCACCTCAACCATGTCCAGAAACTTCAGCAGAGAGTCGCAGAAAGCCTCTGTTCCCAATCCTTGTTTTACCTCTACATCAATCATCGGTATAAGGTCCTGCTGACTAGGGCGACATTGGGTTTTGAAGTTCTCAAGCTGCTTGGTCAGATCGGTCTTAGGTCTAAAGAAGTGGTACGATCCAACCTTCAAGCCATACTTGTGTGCCAGTTCGATGTTCTGTTCGTACATGTCGTCTATACGGTCTCCGCCCTCGGTAGCCTTAAGATAAACATAAGCCATCTTCGAGTTGTCGCCTATAGCCTCCCAGAAAACCTCGCCTTGATAATGGCTAAGATCTATGCCATGCACATGCGAGCAAGTGTCCTCACATTGCACATTATAATTTTGAGCAAACGAAGGGGTGAAGAATATTAGGCCCAAAAGAGCCATCATAATTTTACATATATTTCTTTTCATATATGCAAAGTTACTGCAAAAAGAAGAAAGAACAAAGGATTTAAATATTTTTTGTATTGCAAAGGAGGAAGGGGAAGTGAAGAGTGAAGAACGAAGAGTGAAGAATCTAATGGTGGAAGTGAAGAACGAAGAATCCAACATTTAAGGGAAACTGTAGGAGGGTATGGCATCCTTGCCATGCCCACTAAATCGGCAGGATAATCATGGCAGAGTGGGTACGGCAAGGATGCCATACCCTCCTACTATATCTTAAAAAACCTGTTCTTTTGTTCTTATGTCTTTAATAAAAACCTGTCCTTATGTTCTTCTGTCTTTAAACACCCGGTCTCATGTCTTCACAACAAAAAAACGGTTCGAAACAAGTACTCCCTATTCCGAACCGTCTATCTACCAATTAGTATACAATTATTCCTCTTCTGTTGTCTCTGCCGCATGCTCCTCGATAAGCTTCTGCTGCAAATCGTTAGGTACAAGCTCGTAGCTTGCAAACTTGGTTGTAAACGAAGCTCTACCGCCTGTCAAACTACTCAACGAGATAGAGTAGTTGCTCAGTTCCTTCAAAGGAATCTTAGCCTGAAGCTTCTGATAACCAGCCTCGCTGTCCATACCCATAATCAAGGCGCGACGTCCCTGAAGGTCGCTCATCACGTCGCCCATATAGTCGGAAGGCACATAAACCTCGAGGTCGTATATAGGCTCAAGAATCTTAGGACCAGCCTCCTTGAATGCTGCCGAGAACGCGTTGCGGGCCGCAAGCATGAACGAGAGCTCGTTAGAGTCAACCGGGTGCATCTTGCCGTCGTACACAATCACTCTTACGTCGCGTGCATAGCTGCCCGTAAGCGGACCATGCTCCATGCGGTCCATAATACCCTTCAATATGGCAGGCATAAAGCGTGTGTCGATAGCTCCGCCAACAACAGAGTTGATGAAGACCAGCTTGCCGCCCCATTCAAGGCTAACCTCTTCCCTACCCTTGATGTTGATCTTGAATTCCTGACCGTTGATCTTGTAAGATGTCGGGTCGGGCATTCCCTCAGCATAAGGCTCGATAATGAGATGCACCTCGCCAAACTGTCCGGCACCACCCGACTGCTTCTTGTGTCTGTACTCGGCACGTGCCATCTTTGTAATGGTTTCGCGATAAGGGATGCGTGTAGGCTCAAACTTAACCTGCAGCTTCTCGTTGTTCTCCAGGCGCCACTTCAGGGTTCTCAGGTGGAATTCGCCTTGGCCTCTAACGATGGTCTGTCTCAGCTCCTTGCTCTGTTCTACCAGCCATGTTGGGTCTTCCTGGTGCATTCTCAGCAACGCAGCCATCAGTTTCTCGGTCTCTGCGGTATTAATGGCCTTAATAGCGCGAGAGAACTTCGGGTTAGGATATTTGATGAAGTCGAAACGCCATTCGCAATCCTTTCCGTTTAGGGTGTTTCCTGTCTTTACATCTTTCAGCTTAACTGTGCAGCCGATGTCGCCTGCAACAAGCTCGTCCACCGGAATGCGGTTTGCTCCGGCACAAGCATAGATTTGGCCGATACGCTCCTTCGAGCCGCGGTCAGAGTTGGTCAGGTCGTCGCCCGACTTAATCTTGCCGCTCATAACCTTAAAGTAGCTTACCTCGCCAATATGTGGTTCCAAACCAGTCTTGAAGAAGTATACAGACTCCGGACCGTTCGAATCAGGGGTGATTTCCTCGCCGCGTGTATTGTGAAGCTTAGGCATCTCGCTAACGAAAGGTACAACGTTGCCCAAGAACTCCATCAGTCGTCTTACGCCCATGTCCTTGCCTGCGCAAACGCAGAACACGGGGAAGATAGAGCGTGTAACAAGTCCCTTGCGAATGCCCTCGCGCAACTCGTCCTCTGTAAGAGTCTCCTCCTCAAAGAATTTCTCCATCAGAGTCTCGTCGTTCTCGGCAGCTGCCTCTACCAGAGTCTTGTGCAGCTCGTGGGCCTTCTCCATTTCCTCCTCAGGGATGTCCACTATGGTAGGCATACCTCCATCAGGACTCCAAGTGTACATCTTCATCAGCAGCACGTCGATGATGGCGTTGAATCCGGCGCCCGTGCTCACAGGATATTGAATCTGCACGCACTTCTGACCGTAAATCGACTGCATGTTGGCAATAATGTTGTCAAAGTCGCACTTGTCCGAATCCAGCTGGTTTACGAGGAAGATTACAGGCTTGTGAAGTTTCTCCGTATAACGGAAGTTGTTTTGTGTGCCAACCTCAGGGCCATATTGTCCGTTTATCAGGATAACGGCCTGGTCGGTTACGTTCAGGGCTGTGATGGCTCCACCAATAAAATCATCGCTACCCGGACAGTCTATAATATTCAATTTCTTGTTGTTCCATTCTACATGGAAAACGGTAGGAAATACCGAATAGCCATATTCGTGCTCCACAGGGAAGTAGTCGCTCACAGTATTGTGTGCTTCTACCGTTCCACGGCGCTTGATTATTCCGCTACCGAAAAGCATAGACTCGGCAAGGGTGGTCTTGCCGCTACCCGCACTGCCAAGAAGGGCAATGTTCTTAATCTCATTTGTTTGATAGACCCTCATAAAATTCAGGTTTTAAATGGTTAATATTAATTGTTCATGGCGGATTGACTTTGGGGTGGGTGTCTATCCGACTACTAAGTTAGACATTTGGCAACACAATACCAAAGAAAACGATTGATTTATGATAAGAATTTAAACTTTATTAGTAATTTTGCAATACAAATAATCCCCCTAAAGTGGTTTCCACCTTAATATAATGACAAGCAAATGAAAAAAGGCATTTACATACACATCCCCTTTTGCAAGAGCCGTTGCGTGTATTGCGGATTCTACAGCACCACACGTGCCGAGCTTAGCAAGCGCTACACCCAAGCCCTCTTGCGCGAGATGGACCTCCGACGTAAGGCCGAGGCCAGTCTTGGTACCCACAATACCGACACCATCTACCTGGGTGGCGGCACCCCATCGGTTCTACACATCTCCGACATGGAGCAGATATTGCGACATGTGCAGCAGGTGTATCCGGGCAACGTGCGCGAGATAACCGTGGAGATGAATCCCGACGACATCACGCTCCAATACGTCTCGGCCCTAAGGTCGTTGGGTGTCAACCGTATCAGCATGGGCGTGCAGAGCTTCGACGACAAGCGCCTTCATTTTCTTCGCCGCCGCCATTCGGCACGCCAGGCTATGGAGGCTTGCCAAACCATTCGCCAGGAGGGAATCGATAATATCAGCATCGACCTGATGTTTGGTTTCCCCGACGAGAATATCGACGACTGGACTCGCGACATAAGGACGGCCCTCAACCTTGAGCCCAACCACATCTCGGCATATTGCCTGATGTACGAGGAGGGCACGCCCCTCTATCGTATGCTGCAAGACGGCAAGGTGAGGCAGATTGACGAGGATTCCTATCTGCTGATGTACTCCACGTTGATCGACCTTCTTACCGCGCATGGCTACGAGCATTACGAGATTAGCAATTTTGCCAAGCATGGCTACCGCTCTATCCACAACAGCAGCTACTGGCGCGACGTGCCCTACATAGGCTTTGGAGCCTCGGCCCACTCGTACAACGGCAAGCGCAGATCGTGGAATATCGACAATCTGCAACAATACATGCTGTCGATTGAGGGTGGCTCGTTGCCTGCCGAACACGAGGAGATTGATGCCGACACCCATTACAACGATCTCGTTACTACTGCCATGCGAACTGTCGAGGGACTTGACCTCGGAACCCTCTCCGACGAGTACAGACGCTATGCTCTACAGTCTGCAACCGACAGTTTAAGCAACGGCACTATAGAACTGTGCGACAATCACTTGCGACTGACGAGAAAGGGACTGTTTGTGAGCGATACGGTTATGAGCGACTTGATAAAAGTTTAATGCTGTGGGGAGACATAAGAACATGTTTTGGGGAAAGACAGAAGAACATAAGAACATGTTTTTTTTTGAGAGACAAGAGAACAAAAGAACATGGTTTTTGGGAAGACATAAGAACATAAGAACAGGTTATTTTGAAAGACAAGGGAACAGAAGAACAGGTTTTTATTAAGACAAGAGAACAAGAGAACATGAGATGAAGTGTGAAGGCTTGCTTGCGGTATCTGTAGGAGGTACGGTCTCCGAACCGTACCACGCAAGAGGCTGTTAGGCATGCGAACATGGATTTTTTTGAGAGACATAAGAACAGAAGAACAGGTTATTATTAAGACAAGAAAAGAAAGTTCAACAAATTAGACATAAAAAGTCATGATAGTATGGCATATTAACACGCCAATGTCGGAAGCCACCTACGCCTTTGCAAGTCAATATAAAGCTATAGGATAAATTATGAACACAGAAGAAAGAAAACATATAGAAGTGGTTGCCGCCTAATCTGCGACGGCAACCGTATATTTGCCACACAACGTGGTTATGGCGAATGGAAAGACTGGTGGGAGTTTCCGGGCGGAAAGATGGAGTCTGGCGAGACGCCCGAAGCTGCCCTGCAAAGAGAGATACGCGAGGAGCTGGCAACAGAAATCGCTGTGGAAAGCCTGCTCACCACAGTAGACTACGACTACCCCAACTTCCACCTAACCATGCATTGTTACATCTGCAAAGTGAAAAGGGGCAACCTCACCCTACTCGAGCACGAGGCAGCCAAATGGCTCACGCGTGATGAGCTAAGCTCCGTGAAGTGGCTGCCAGCGGATGAGGAAGTGGTGGAGCAGATAAAAATTCAATCATAAACTCTAAATATATTATAATGTAAATATGGCTTTCATAAGTAAGTGATCTAAATTATTTATATATATCAGTACTAATATTGTTCATTTTCCGTTTTATAGAAAAAGTAGAATTATGAAATCAATAAAAGTACTTGAATTATCAGAGGTTGATCGCCTCAAATTAGAGAAAGGCTA
>OIZF01000763.1_pt1 | contig 21225 bp, 20 predicted proteins | sample 1588471 | NCBI WGS metagenome assembly OIZF01 (sample SAMN03283279) | human gut metagenome | biome: human-associated habitat; material: feces | host: Homo sapiens | place: Peru | collected 2012
AACAATTATGGTAGATGATAAGGTCATCATGAAAGATGGTCATGCCAAGGCAATCCAGCCGATTGAATGGGGAGTATTATAGTACTCCTCTTTATTTTGTTCAAATATCATAAAATGTAAGGGCACACAATTTGTATTTTAATGAAATTTCGTGTTTATCAATTTGCATATAGCGACATTTATTGGTATAATTATTTTATCATTTTACGAAGGAAGAGGAAAAACATATAAATGATGCTATTAAACTTATCGGTATCGTAATTGTCGTTATTGGGTTTGTAATGAAATTCGATACTCTTGCAACAGTTGTTGTTGCTGGTTTAGTAACAGGTTTAATCAGTGGTATGTCTATCATGGACATTTTAAATACACTAGGTACAGCCTTTTTAACTAACCGTACAGCAACTTTATTTATTTTAACTTTACCAGTTGTAGGTCTATGTGAACGTATGGGTTTACGTGATAAAGCGGTAGACTTGATTAAGGGTATTAAGAATGCTACTACAGGTCGCTTATTAGTGATCTGGGAAGGTGTGCGTACTGTTGCATCTGCATTCTCATTAAGAATTGGTGGTCATCCACAGTTCATTCGTCCATTAATCAATCCAATGGCTCAGGCTGCTGCGATTGCAAAATATGGTGATATTGATGAAGATACAGAAGATCAGATCAAGGGTATGGCTGCAGCTACTGAAAACTATGGTAACTTCTTTGCTCAGAACTGTTTCATGGGTGCTTCAGGAACATTACTTATTGTTGCAACTTTAAACGAATTATTTAAGTCACATGGTATTGACCAGGTTGTTACTGCTAACCAAATCGCATTATGGTCTATTCCAATTGCAGTTATTTCTGTTTTTGTTGGTGGAGCTTATGCTTTATGGTTCGATAAGAAACTTAATAAGAAATATGGAAAAGGAGGCAAATAACAATGTTACAAATTGAATGGAATACAGCCACTATTATCGCAGAAGTATTCTACTGCGTTATTGGTGCAATCTTTGCTGCAACAGGGTTTAATGCCTTAACTAATAAAGACTGTGAAAAGCCAGTAACTACTGCTCTTTTCTGGTTCTTAATTGCTGTTACATTTATGGTTGGACCATATATTCCAACTTGGATTACTGGTTTAATCGTTGTTCTTCTTGCTGTATTATCTGGTTTAGGTTTAGTAAAACCAGCTGCAAGACATATCCCAACTGCTAAGGAAACTCGTGATAATGCAGACAAATATGGATATAAGTCATTTATCCCACCAGTATGCTTAGCTCTTGTTGCCGTATTAGTTGCAACTTTCTTACCAAATCTTGGTGCAAACAATGCGATTGGTATTAGTGCTGCTGCTGCATTAATCGTTGCATATATTATCTTTAAACCAAAACTATCTACACCTTTCAAAGATGGTGTCAGATTAAATGATAATGTTGGTTCTACAGGTATCTTACCTCAGGTATTATCTGCATTAGGTTCATTATTTACTGCAGCTGGTGTAGGTGCTGTTATCGCTGCTGGTGTAGGTGCACTTATCCCTGAAGGAAATCACTTAGTTGCGGTTATCTTCTATTGTGTAGGTATGGCATTATTTACAATGATCATGGGTAATGGTTTCGCTGCTTTCGCTGTTATTACAGTAGGTATCGGTTATCCATTCTTAATTGCACAGGGCGCAAATGCTATTGTTGTTGGTGCTTTAGGTTTAACTGCAGGTTACTGTGGTACATTAATGACTCCTATGGCTGCAAACTTCAATATCATGCCTGCTGCATTGCTGGAAACTAAGAATAAATACAGAATTATTATGACTCAGGTTCCGGTTGCATTAATTATGTTAGTAATTCATATTATCTTAATGTACGTTTTAGCATTCTAAGGAGGCTTTCAAATGAAATTATTATTAACAGGTTTCGACCCATTTGGTGGCGAACCAATCAATCCTGCCTGGGAAGCTGTTAAAAGAGTTTCTGATCAGGTAGGAGATGTAGAAGTTGTAAAACTTATGGTTCCTACAGTATTCTACAAATCTATCGATACAGTAGCTGCTGCAATTGAAAAAGAAAAACCAGATGCTGTATTATGTATTGGACAGGCTGGGGGACGTTTTGATTTAAACCCAGAACGTGTTGCAATCAATATCAATGATGCACGTATTCCTGATAATGAAGGAAATCAGCCTTTAGATGGTCCAGTATTCGAGGATGGAGAAACTGCTTATTTCGCTACATTACCAATTAAGGCAATGGCTGAAGAAATTCGTAAAGCAGGTGTTCCTGCAAGTGTTTCTAATACTGCTGGTACTTATGTATGTAACCATTTAATGTATGGTGTACTTTATACGCTTGCAAATAAATATCCAGATGTTCGTGGTGGATTCATGCATGTTCCATTCATCACTAGCCAGGTTATTAACCGTAAGCCAATTGCTCCATCATTAAGTCTTGAACAGATTGTGACTGGTATTGAAGCAGCTGTTAAGGCTATTGGTGAAAACCAGGAAGATATCAAGACTGTTGAAGGGCAGACTCACTAAACTCTGTATTTAATACAGAGTTTTTTTCTTGCCCTTAAACCTTACTTTAGGGTTAAAATGAATGTAGGGAGGATATGGATATGAAGAAATTAGGATTTGGTTTAATGCGTCTACCATTACTCGATCAAAATGATGCAGGCAGCATTGATATTGAAGAAACTAAAAGAATGGTGGATACATTTCTAGAAAAAGGATTTACTTATTTTGATACAGCCTGGATGTATTGTGCCTTTAAGAGTGAGGAAGCGACTAAGACAGCTTTAGTAGAAAGACATCCAAGAGATTCTTTTACACTAGCTGATAAGCTTCATGCAGGTTTTATTGAAACAAAAGAAGATAGAGATAGAATCTTCAATGAACAGTTAAGAAAAACAGGTGCAGAATACTTTGATTATTATCTCTTACATGATGTGGGAACAGATCATTATAAGAAATATACAGAGTTAGACTGTTTCACATGGTTGAAAGATAAGAAAGAAAAAGGATTAGTAAAACATATTGGTTTCTCTTTCCATGACAATGCAGACTTATTAGAACGTGTCTTATCTGAACATCCAGAAGTAGAATTTGTACAGCTTCAGTTGAATTATCTAGATTGGGAAAGTGAAGGCGTACAGTCTCGTAAATGTTATGAAACGGCAGTGAGACATCATGTTCCTGTATTTGTAATGGAACCAGTAAAGGGTGGTACTCTCGCAAATGTACCTGATGAAGTAGAAGAGACATTCAAGTCTTATCATCCAGATATGTCTATTCCATCTTGGGCGATTCGTTTTGCGGCAAGTTTAGATAATGTCCAGGTTGTCTTATCTGGTATGAGTAATATGGAACAGCTATTAGATAATACAGGTTATATGGAAGACTTTAAGCCTTTAAATGAGGAAGAACAGACACTGATTAAGAAGGCTGTTGATATTATTAATAGTAGTATTGAAATTCCTTGTACTGGCTGTTCTTATTGTACAGAAGGTTGTCCAATGCATATTGCGATTCCTAAATACTTCTCACTCTATAATGCTGATAAACAGGAAGTAGCGACTAAATCATGGAGACCTCAAGGAGAATACTATACACGTTTAACACATACATTTGGTAAAGCAAGTGAATGCATTGGATGTGGGCAGTGTGAAGCGGCATGTCCACAACATCTTCCAATTATTGAGAACTTGCAGAAAGTCGCAGAATACTTTGAAAAATAACTTTTTCTTAAACATCATGGTAAAATAGTATCATGATGTTTTTTTTGTAGGAGGAATTTATGAAGACACTCTATGTAACAGATCTAGATGGTACCTTACTAGAATCAGATAAATCAATCAAACCAGATAACTTAAGACTCATCAATCAATTAATAGGTGAAGATGTGAATATTACCTATGCCACAGCACGTTCTCTTATTACCGCTAAACAGGTCATAGGTGATATTCACTTCAAACTTCCTATGATTGTACAGAATGGGACTTTTATACTCTCACCTAATGGTGATGTTATTCTAGGAAACTATTTAGATGATTCTATATTGGATACTGTAAAGAATTATGATATTTCACCTATTGTATATTCTCAAAGAGGAAAGAATACTTACTTCTCTTATATTAAGGATAAGATGAGTGCAGGAGTGAAAGCTTTTGTGGATGATCATTTAGATGATCCTAGAAATCATTCTGTGAATACTTATGAAGATCTCTATGAGGGGGATATCTTCTATTTATTATTGATCGATGATTATGATAAATTAAAGCCTCTCTATGATTTGTTTAAGGAAGATTATTATGCTGTTTTTGATCAAGAAATGTATTCACATGATTGGTGGTTAGAAGTGATGTCTCCTGATGCTTCTAAAGCGAATGCGATTAAATATTTAAAACAGAAACTACAATGTGATGAAGTGGTTGTATTTGGGGATGGAAAGAATGATATCGAAATGTTTGAAGAGGCGGACTATAGCTGTGCTGTAGAGAATGCTGCTCCTGAACTCATCAAATGCGCAGATGAAGTCATTCATATAAGTGTGCCTCAGTATATAAATCAAAGAAAAAAATAAATTGTTTTTTTAAATTTTTTTAAAGTCTAAAAAATGGCTTAAATATCACAAAAAGTGAAGATATGTATTGTATTTTTTAAACTGTAAGCACCTTTGTAACATTGACTAATGTAAGCGTTTATGATAAAATTTTCACTAGATGAAAAGTTAGTCATCAAAGGTATTGTATAGGAGGAAAATATAATATGAGATTTACATTACCAAGAGATTTATATCATGGCAAAGGTGCCTTAGAAAACCTTAAGAACTTAGAAGGTAAGAAAGCTATTGTCTGTGTAGGTGGCGGAAGCATGAAGAGAAACGGCTTCCTAGATAGAGCTGTTAAATATCTTGAAGAAGCTGGTATGGAAGTTAAATTATATGAAGGTATCGAACCAGATCCATCAGTAACTACAGTTATGAAAGGTGCTGCAGTTATGGAAGAATTCCAGCCTGACTGGATCGTAGCTATGGGTGGAGGTTCACCTATCGATGCTGCAAAAGCTATGTGGATTAAGTATGAATATCCAGAAATCACATTCGAAGAAATGTGTAAAGTATTTGGTATTCCAAAGTTAAGAAAGAAAGCTCATTTCTGTGCAATCCCATCTACAAGTGGTACAGCTACAGAAGTTACTGCTTTTTCAATTATTACAGACTATAATAAAGGAATTAAATATCCTATCGCTGACTTTGAAATTACCCCAGATGTTGCTATCGTTGATCCTGATTTAGCTGAAACAATGCCAGTTAAATTAGTTGCTCATACTGGTATGGATGCAATGACTCATGCTATTGAAGCTTATGTTTCTACTGCAAATTGTAACTATACAGATCCACTTGCAATTCATGCAATTGAATTAATTCAAGCTAATTTAGTAAAATCATATAATGGAGACATGGATGCAAGAGATACAATGCATGATGCTCAATGTTTAGCAGGTCAATCATTTTCTAACGCTTTATTAGGTATTGTTCATTCAATGGCTCATAAAACAGGAGCTGCTTTCGTTGATCAAGGTGGACATATTATCCATGGTGCTGCCAATGCAATGTATTTACCAAAAGTTATTGCATTCAATGCAAAAGATCCAACAGCTAAAAAACGTTATGGTGTCATTGCTGATTATATGCATTTAGGTGGAGCTAACGATGATGAAAAAGTTACTTTATTAATTAAATATTTAAGAGGGATGAATGATGAATTAAATATTCCTCATGGAATTAATAAATATGGTGCAGATGGTATGCTAGCTGAAACTGGATTTGTTCCAGAAGATATCTTCTTGGCACGTGTTGATGAAATCGCAGACAACGCTATTGCTGATGCATGTACTGGCTCAAACCCACGTATTCCAAATCATGATGAAATGGTTGCTTTATTAAAAGCATGCTACTATGATACTGAAGTAGATTTCTAGTATAAATAGAAAAGGAGATTTAAAATCTCCTTTTTAAATACAAAAAACAGGTGTTTAAACATATATAAATAAAAATAGCTTTTCCTTAAATATATATAATAGAAGTAGATAAAGGGGGTAGCTATTATGAAATATGCAATACTTGATGGTAAATTAACACACATTTCTAAAGTGAAAAAAGGAACGATTGCCAGAGAATTTGGCTATAGTGATCAATTAGTAATAGCTGTAGGCGGTCGGGAAAGAAAATACTGGAAATATCTAGATGTTAAAAGAACACGTTTATATCAATCGGCATAGGAATAACATTGTTTATTCCTTTTTTTGTTGTATAATAGACTTAATGGAAGGATGAGAGAATGAAGTATAAAACAGATATTAAAAGAATATGTCATCTTGCTTGGCCGGCAATTATTCAAGAAGCAATGAATACGATTGTCACTTATGTAGATACGGCTATGGTCGGTGCCATGGGAGCAACAGCTTCGGCTGCAGTTGGTTTAACATCATCAGTTACATGGCTTCTAGGAAGCATTTCAGTCGCTTTTGGGGTTGGGGTCTTAGCAGTATGTGCTCAAGCTGATGGCGCAAAAAATCATAAAAAGGTACAGATGACAGGACAACAAGCCCTTTTTATTTCCTTGGTTGTAGGTTTATTAACGTCAATTATAAGTGTTATTATTGCACCATTTTTACCAGGTTGGTTAAATGGAGCAAAAGAAATAAGAAAAGATGCATCAATTTATTTCTTTATTGTTTCTTCACCTTTTATTTTTAGGACAATGATTATCGTTTTATCATCAACGCTTCGTGCAGTTAAAGATATGAAAACACCGATGATGATCAATGTATATATGAACTTAATTAATATTGTTTTAAACTTTATTTTGATTTATCCCACAAGAAAGATGTTTGGCATAACAGTATACGGAGCGGGACTTTCAGTTTCAGGTGCGGCCATTGCTTCAGCAATTTCTTATGTTGTTGGAGGCGTTATGATTTTTAGACATTATTATAAAAACCAAATTTTTGATTTTAAACATACCGGTTTCCATTTTCATAAACCATTATGTTTAGAATGCTTAAAAATTGCGACACCTGTTGTTATGGAAAGAAGTGTGATTTGTTTAGGACATGTTACTTTTGCTTCATTGATTGCGAAACTAGGAGTTGTTCCTTTTGCGACACATACCATTGCCATTCAAGCTGAACAAGCTTTCTATGCACCGGGTTATGGTTTTCAATCATCTGTAAGCACTCTTGTAGGAAATGCGGTAGGTGAAAAAGATAAAGCGAAAGTTAAACGTATGACTTATCTTACTTGTTGTATTATCTCAAGTATTATGTTGATGGCGGGGATTTTATTATTTGTATTTGCCGGTCATTTAATGGCTTTATTTACACCAGATCCACGCGTTATTGCTTTAGGAACAAGAGTTTTACGTATAGTTTCAGTAAGTGAACCTATTTATGGTATTTTAATTATTTTAGAAGGAACATTTAATGGGATGGGAGATACAAAAGCACCTTTTGTTTTTTCTTTAATGACAATGTGGGGGATTCGTATTTTTGGTTCCATGTTGATGATCAATATATTTTCACTTGGACTTGAAAGTGTATGGATCATGATGGTTTTAGATAATGTATCGAGATGTTTATTACTTTCTAAGCGTTTTCTATCAGGTAGATGGAAATATCGTGTTGATCAAAGATAGATAAGGAGGATAAAATGAAATATCAAAGATTTGAACAAACAATTATTATAAGAATGGATAAGGGAGAAGATATTGTTGAACAAGTTAAAAACGTTGCTTTAAAAGAAAAGATTAAACTCGCCAGTATTTCAGCTCTTGGTGCCATTAATGAATTTACGGTAGGCGTTTTTAAAACGAAAGAAAAGAAATATTATGCCAATGAATTTAAAGGTGATTTTGAAATTGTTTCGCTTACGGGAACAATCAATACAATGAATAATGAATATTACAGTCATATGCATTTATCAGCGGGAAATGATCAAGGACAGGTATTCGGTGGACATTTAAATAAAGCTATTGTTTCTGCAACCTGTGAAATGGTTATTCAAATTATTAATGGAGAAGTGGATCGTTATTTTGATGAAGAAGTTGGTTTAAATTTATTGAAATTATAGGAGATAAAAAGATGGAATATTATAAATTACCACAAAGTGATTTGATAGTTTCTAAAATTGCTTTAGGATGTATGAGAATTAGTGGTAAAAGTGTAGAAGAAGTAGAAGAACTTGTAAAAACAGCATTAGATTTAGGAATTAATTTTTTTGATCATGCTGATATTTATGGTGGAGGAAAATCAGAAGAAGTATTTGGTGAAGTTTTAAAACGTCATCCAGAATATCGTGAAAAGATGATTCTTCAAACAAAATGTGGCATTGTACCAGGAAAAAGATATGATTTTTCTAAAGAACATATTCTTCAATGTGTCAATGATTCACTAAAAAGATTAAATACGAATCATGTAGAAATTTTATTGCTTCATCGCCCAGATGCTTTATGTGATCCTCAAGAAGTAGCAGAAGCTTTTGATGAACTTTATCAAGCAGGAAAAGTAAAATATTTTGGAGTTTCAAATCATACACCTTTACAAATTGAATTGTTGAAGAAATATTCAAAATATCCTTTAATTATTAATCAACTTCAATTATCGATTGTTCATTCAGTGATGATTGATTCGGGATTAAATATGAATATGAAAGAAGCTTTTGCTCAAGATAAAGATGGTGGTGTTTTAGATTATTGTCGTTTAAATGATATTACAATTCAACCATGGAGTTCAATTCAAGCTTCTTGGGCGGAAGGAACTTTTATTGATCATCCTGACTATCAAAAATTAAACGATGTTATGCAAGAACTTGCAAATAAATATCACGTAACAAAACCGACAATTGCGATTGCGTGGCTTTTAAGACATCCAGCTAAAATGCAACCGATTGTTGGAACAACATCACCTATTCATTTAAAAGAAATCAGTGAAGCTTGTAAAATACAACTTACACGTCAAGAATGGTATGATCTCTATCTTGCAAGTGATAAACCATTACCATAAGCCTTTAACGAGGCTTTTTTTATTGCTTTTTTCATGATAAGATAAAAGAAGAAATGAGATGGTAAATATGCAAAATATGAATTATTATTACGACTTTTCAGGACAAAAATTTGGTTATCCTCTAAGTTTAAGTATTAACCAATTTAATCGTTTAGCTTTTTCAAGACAATCAAGTTTAGAAATCTCTTATGTTTTAAAAGGTAGTTATGAAGTTATTACGGAAAGTATGTCAACACTTATTAAGAAACATGAACTTGTTTTAATTGCACCATATGATATTCATATGCTTAAAATGAATGAGCCTGAAAGTATTATTTTAACGTTACATATTGATTTTTCATATTTACCTCATTATATGGTAGGAGATATTGATCAAAGTTTTAAATCTTGTGTTTGTCGTAAAAATCAAAATGAAAAGTTACTTCTACAAATTCGACAACAACTTGGTATTTTATTACTTCATTTTATTCAAAAGAAAGATAATGTTTATTTATTGAATAAAGTAATTTCTCACTTGATCTATATTATTAGTGAGAATAAAGAATATTCAATAGAACAACTTCCTTTAACATCTAAAAATCATGAAAATTATATGAAAGCTATTCTTTTCATTGATCAAAATTATCAAAAAGATATTCATTTAGAAGATATTGCTAAGAATCTATCTTTTAGTAATTCCTATGCTTCACGTTTATTTAAAAGATATACAGGCGTCAGTTTTGTAAAGTATTTATCAATGGTAAGAATACGTCACTCTTTAGAAGCACTTCTTGCGGGAAAGGATTCAATTGATGAAATTGCTTTTCATTGCGGTATGACAAGTTCTAAAGCATATAGTCAAGCATTTAAAGAATTGTATGGAATTACTCCAAGTATCTATCGTAAACAATTTCAAAAGAATTTGAAGTATAATAAAGAACAACGTAAACAAAGGATGTCTTTAGATCAAAAACAAATTGAATTGATTCAACATCTTATAAATGAAAAAAGAATTTATCAAGATGAAAATCTTGAAATTACTAAAGAAAATGAGGAAATCCTTTATCATTATAAACAAATAGATCATGCTTCTTTAAAACAAGAAAAGAATGAATTAATGATAAAAATAAAAGAATAGTTGCTGACAAGGGCGTTAATTTGTCCTTGTTTTTATTTTTGTAGGACAAAAAATAGGTATAACTATCATTATATGATAACGTTTTCATTTTATGCTTGTGATAAAATAAACATGAAGGAGAAAACGTTATGAATAATCAATATCAACATTTATTTACCCCTATTCAAATAGGAAATACAACAATAAAAAACCGTATCTTTATGCCTCCTTTATCAACAAATCTTGCTGATAAAGGATACGTCACAGATGCCTTAGTAAAACACTATGAAGCCCGTGCTAAAGGAGGCGTTGGTTTGATTGTTACAGAAGTAACAACCGTAGAACCAACCTATACATATTTACCAGGAGATATGTCAATCTATGATGATTCTTATATCCCAGGATGGAAAAAATTAGTGGATGCTGTGCACCGATATGATACTAAAATCTTATCGCAGTTGTTTCATCCTGCTTATATGGCTTTTCCAATACCAGGAACACCACAATTAATAGCTCCATCAAATGTAGGACCTTATTATGCTAAAAGTGCACCAAGAGAAGTTACAAAAGAAGAATTAAAAGTGCTTGTTAAACAATTTGGTGAAGCAGCGCTACGCTTTAAAAAAGCAGGTGGAGATGGTGTGGAAATCCAAGCAGCGCATGCTCATGGTTTACTTGGTGGTTTTTTAACACCTCTTTATAATAAAAGAACGGATGAATATGGTGGTGATATTCATGGAAGATTACGTCTTACTTTAGAAGTTATTGAAGAAGTAAGAAAACAATGTGGTAGAGACTTTATCATTGATGTACGTATTTCAGGAGATGAATACAGTGACGGTGGTTTAACACTTAATGATATGATCTATGTTTCTAAACAATTAGAAAAGGCGACTGTTGACTTTATTCATGTTTCAGGTGGAAATACTATTAAAAGAGGAAGCTCTATGCCTGCAAGCGGAACAGCACCAGCACCACATATGCATGCCAGTGAAGAAATCAAAAAACATGTTTCGATTCCAGTAGCAACGGTTTCTCGTATTAATGAACCATGGGTGGCAGATGAATTGATTGCTAACGGTAAAACAGATATTTGTATGATTGGTCGCCCTAATTTATGTGATAGCGAATTCGCCAATAAAGCTAAAGAAGGGCGTATTGATGATATTCGTCCATGTATTGGTTGCGGAAGATGTCTTACAGGAATCATGTTTGGAAAACCAATTAGTTGTACAGTGAATCCAGCTGTAGAAAAAGAAGAGATTGAAGAAGCATCCGTTAAGAAAAAAGTTCTTGTTATTGGTGGTGGACCAGCAGGGATGGAAGTAGCTTATGTTGCTAAAAAAAGAGGACATGACGTTGTTTTATGCGAAAAAACAGATCGTTTAGGTGGACAATTACGCATTGCTTGTGTACCTATTGGTAAACAAGAAATTACAAAAGTTGTAAAATATATGAAAAATCAATTAGAAGGTGTGGATATTCGTTACAATACAACGGTTACAAAAGAAATGATTGAAACAGAATTTAAAGATTATGAAATCATTACAACCGTTGGAGCAACACCAAAAGAAATAGAAGCTTATAAAGTATTTAAACAAACAATGACAGCGGATGATATTTTATCAGGTAAAAAATTCCCAGGTAGAAAAATTGTGATTATTGGTGGCGGTTCTGTTGGTTGTGAAACAGCTGATTATTTAGCACCATTAATTAATGATTTATTCTCTACAAATAGAGATATTACTTTAGTTGAAATGACAAATGGTCTAATGACAGGTGAATCAGGAGCAACAAAGAGTTTACTTACAAGACGTATGATGGAAAAAGGGGTTAAGATTGAACTTAATTCTAAAATTACTTACGTTGATGAAACAACAATTAAATATGAAAAAAATAATCAAGAATATGTTTTAAATGATGTGGATACTTTAGTGTTTGCGGTGGGCTATCAACCAATTTCTTCACCAATTGAAAATGCCCATTTAATTGGTGATTGTCAAAAGGTTGGAACACTTAAAGATGCCATCAGTCAAGCATATCAAATAACAAAGGAGATATAATATGAAACTATTAGAACCGATTCAAGTTGGAAAAATGACATTAAAAAACAGAATTATGTTTCCACCTCTTACGACAGGATATGAAGAAAGAGATGGCTCTATTGGACAAAGAAGTTTAAGCTTTTATGAAAGACTGGCTAAAGGTGGCGTATCTTATGTTGTTATTGGAGATGTTGCTCCTGTTCGTACAGCTTCGCCAACACCAAAACTTTATAGTGATGAACAAATTCCAGCTTTTAAACAATTAGCGGATACCTTACATCAATATGACTGTAAAGTCGCTTTACAAATCTTCCATCCAGAATATGATGTTCCTGGTGTTGGAAAAATGATTATGGAAGCGGGAATGGCTCGTCAAAAAGCGGCACAGGCAAAAGAACAAGGAAACGAAGATGAAGCTTTAAAACAAACAGAACTTGCGCAAAAGATTACAAAAGATGCGTATGCTAAACTTCATCATGATATGCAACACTTTGTAAGTGAAGCAAATCATGAACAACTTAATCAAATCAAAGAAAGTATTGCAAGTTGTGCTCATAAAGCGATGCTTGCTGGAATTGATGCCATTGAAGTGCATGGAGATCGTCTTTTAGGATCACTTTGTTCAGAAATTTTAAATCATCGCGAAGATGAGTATGGTGGATGTTTTGAAAATCGTATTCGTTATGCTTTAGAAGTTGTTCAAGCCATTAAAGAAGCAGCCCCTGAACTTACGATAGAATATAAATTACCAATTGTTACTAAAAATGAAGATGGTACTTTTAGAGGTAAGGGTGGTTTAAAGGAAGAAGAAGGAATTGCTTTTGCTAAAAAACTTGAAGAAGTAGGTGTCGACATGATTCAAGTAGCTCAAGCGAATCATACAGGAAATATGGGAGATACCATTCCACCTATGGGAGATGTTCCTTATAATTGGACATTACCTGTTGCTAGAAAAGTAAAAGACGCTGTTTCAATTCCGGTAGCGACAGTCGGAAGAGTTGTAAGTGTTGAGGCCGGAGAAAAAATCTTAAATGATGGCGATGCAGATATTATTGGTTATGGACGTTCTTTACTTACAGATCCTGATATTGCTTTAAAGGTACAAAGGGGAGAATGTATTCGTGAATGTTTAAACTGTAATAAAGGCTGCGTGGATGCAATTCAAAATAGAAAATATATTTCTTGTGTTTTAAATGCAGAAAATGGTAATGAAGCTACAATGTCGATTAAAAAGACAGCCGCTCCTAAAAATGTTGTTGTAATTGGTGGAGGAATTGCTGGTTTAGAAGCAGCAAGAGTTGCAGCTATTAAAGGACATCATGTTACTTTATTTGAAAAAGAAAATAAATTAGGCGGACAAATCAATATTGCTGCTGTGCCACCACGCAAAAGTGAAATTTTAAGAAGTGTTGAATATTATGAAAAAATCTTACCTACATTAAACGTCGATATTCATTTAAATGAAGAAGTAAAAGATATTAATGGTTATGATTATGCACTTCTAGCTATTGGAGCACATAACATGGAAATGCCTATTCCTCATAAAGAGAGCAACATTGTTTCAAGTTGGGATGTTTTAAATGGACAAGAAGTACAAGGTGCTTGTGTTGTTATCGGTGGTGGTCTTGTAGGTGCTGAAACAGCAGAATATCTTGCTAACAAAGGTCATCAAGTGACAATTGTGGAAATGATGGATAAAATTGCTGCAGGTGAATCAACAACTGTTTTACCATTAATGATGAAAGACTTTGAAAATCATGGTGTTAAACAATATGTTAATACGAAAGTAGATCATATTGAAAATAATATTGTTTATACAGAAGATAAAGAAATTAAAGCAGATACAATTGTTAATGCTTTAGGTTCAAAGAAAAATATTTTTGTAGAAGAAAATATTCATATACCATTTGCTTATATTGGCGATTGTTCTGGTGAAAGAACAGCTGATATTGCAAGTGCAATTAGAAGTGCATATCAAGCAGCAAATGCAATTGATTAAGGGACTTTGTTCCCTTTTTTTCATAAGATAATTTGATAAAAATTGAAAGGGAAAAATGTGGATGAACAAAGAGGATTTAATCTAGAAGAAGTTTTATTTCTTATGAAAAATGCGCCAAACAATATCTTTTTTTAGATATAAAATGTAAATATGTTTTTGTTTTAGAAATTTATGATCTTGTCAATGTTGGAAAAGACTATCATTGGAAAAACTGATAAATAAATTCAAAAAAATAAGGAATTAGGGCAATCCTATTATGAAGATGATTTAAAAATTCTTAAAACAGGAAAAGGTAGTGAATATATTAGTAAATTCACTTTTGAAACAGGTGTAGTAAGTTTGAAGAGACTTCTTAATCACTCAATTTTAGAGAATTGGAGCTCCAAATTGATTAAAAAGTCTCTTGAGACTTATTTTTTATCTCAAGAACAAAATTGTATTTTAAAAAAAACAATATGAAAACATGTCAACATTTGATTTCGTCAGTACGGAGAAAGTGTAAGGAACTTTAGAAAATGGCACAAAAATCCGTAGAAAATGAAAAATGTTGCGGCAGCACCCTGTAAAAAGGCTTCTGAGTAATGGGTTATGTGTAGGGATTTTTTTAGGATTCTTACACGAACCTTGAAAACAGAACAGCCTGCCCGTAGTGATACCAGAATTGAACAGGCATTTAGCGTGTTTTTTCTGGAAATACGTCCCGGAAACATCAGAACCCGGTACAGGAACGGATATGGGGTGAGAACAGGAGCCAGTCTGTTGAAATTCTCAAAAGAGATGGAGAAAGAGATTGAGGAATACCGGAAACAGTTCACGCAGGAAGATACCATGGCTGGAACGATTCAGGGATGGCTGGATGCCTACAAAGGAACTCATGTATGCTCGGTGCAGATCTGGAAAGAAGCATTTGACCATTTTGACCGGGAACCAAAGAAATTTGAAACCAATGAGATCTGTTCAATCATGGATACCAGATCACAGGCTGGAAGAGAGCCGGGATTCACAGATTTGAAATGCAAGGTTATGGCAGACAGCGGAGCTGGATTCGGGAAGGAACAGAGGATGAGGATGTCAACGAACCGGATAAAGATGGATTTACGAAGCTGACAAAGGCAGAGCAGCTGGAACTTCCATTTGACCTGTCCGACAGAGATAAAGGCTGATTTTGGCACCGTAAGGCTGTCGATTTATACGAAAATTCACCGCTTGTTGACAGCCGAAACCCTTATATTTACTGGTGATTTTGATATTTTTACCAGTTGTCAACAAAGATATTCAAAAAACTTTAGGGATGTATTTGGAAGATAGAAAAAAACATCCATAAGAAGTTTGAAACTCCATGTTGACAATTGCGTTGACAGTTTACAGATAAACTTCCGGCAGAGACAATACGAACCTCTCTCTGTTGGGCATATAACAGAAAGAAATTTGATGATTGTGGAAAAATGATGAATACAGCGACACAGGGATACACTTTTATAAAGAAAATCGGACAGACGGTATATGTTGTCCGTTATCGCTTTAATGAGGACGCAAAAGAAACCATGCAGGAGAAGATTAACCGGATGCTGGTGACAGAAGCGAGCAGGATGGAAGTGCGATGAAAATAGATAGATGCAACTGTAGAAGAAGTGTGATATTATGTGAGTAACAAGTCGGTAGTTGTGGAGGTGTTGAATGAAAAGTGTATTAATGATTGGACAGTCCAACATGGCTGGACGTGGATTCATAAACGAAGTACCGATGATTTGTAATGAGAGAATCCAGATGTTAAGAAATGGAAAATGGCAAATGATGACAGAACCAATTAACTACGATCGTCCTATATCAGGAGTAAGTCTTGCGGGTTCATTTGCTGCAATGTGGTGCATGGAAAACAAAGAAGAACAAATCGGCTTGATTCCATGTGCGGAAGGTGGTAGTTCCATTGATGACTGGTCTATAGAGAAAATATTATTTAAAAATGCAATTATTCAGGCAAAATTTGCAATGCAAAATAGTAATTTGATTGCTATTCTGTGGCATCAAGGAGAAAATGATAGCTATAATGGTAACTACAAAACGTATTATGAAAAATTACATACAATTTTTGAGGCTTTAAAAAATGAACTTAATTTAGACGATGTACCGTTTATTATTGGAGGACTTGGTGACTATTTAGGAAAGATAGGCTTTGGTTTTAATTGTACAGAGTATGACTTGGTGAATAAAGAATTATTACGATATGCCAATGATCATAATCATGTATATTTTGTAACTGCCCAGGGGTTGTCAGCAAATCCAGATGGCATACATTTAAATGCTGTCTCTCAAAGAAAATTTGGGGTTCGTTATTACTATGCCTATAAAAACAAAAAGAATGTGATAACACCTTTGAAAAACGAAGAAAAATTATTAGAGTCATGTATTAATATTCCATATACTCAGAATGAAATGAAATATTTAGCTATGATGGATTTGACAATGGGAAAATGTAGTTATGAAGAGTTCATAACAAAAATGAAAAATCTCTAACTTTCAATCTGACTAATGGAAATAAAATAAAGAAAAGAATTAGAATTTTACAAAGAAGTGTAATTGTATGAATAAAGCGATTGTTGTAATGAGGATTGCTATTCTTACTTCTTTGGAAAAAGATAAGTAATTGACTGGCAAATTCAAGTTTGGAGAATTGAGAAAATCGAAATTTGAAACGGAGGTATTTATTATGAATATAGGATTTTGGTCGTGTATAATTTTGGTAATACCATTTCTGATTATAGGTGTGTTATTTGCGATTTTTAAGGAAAAAGCAGCAAAATTTGTTTCAGGATTTAATTCATTTTCTAAAGAAGAACAGGCATTGTATGATAAAGCTCATATCTCTCGTGATATAAGAAATCAGTGCTTTATCTGTTATTAAGGGCAGAGGGACAAAAAGCCTCTCTGCCCTTAATGAACAAAGCATGTTCTTTTAGAAAAATTTAGTCGTTGACAGATAACATATCTTGCATTATAATACATTTAACAATTAGGTTAAATGTTAAATGAGGAGCGTGATGAATTCTTGGGTATACAAGATACATTAAAAGCACTGGCAGATCCAATACGACGTGAGATTTTAAATTTATTGAAGAATGGACGGCTTTCTGCTGGAGAGATATGTGAACATTTTTCAGTAACGGGAGCTTCTATATCCAGACATCTGGCAATATTGAAGGAGGCTGATTTAATCCGAAATAAAAGAGAGGGAAAATTTATTTATTATGAATTAAACACTTCCGTATTGGAAGATGTCATGTTGTGGATTATAGATTTGAAAGGAGTATCGGACGATGAAGGAAATGATAAAAAAATATAGAGGTTCATTAATTTGTTCTGTTCTGGTAATGCTCATCGGGGTTTTAGTAGGATTCACTAGTACACAGAGCATGTGGGCAAATGTGTTTTTTGTAGTGACGGATTGTGCGCTGGTGGCAATAATATTTTATGATAATCGGAACAGACAGCAGAGCCGCAAGATTATAGGAATGACGATGTGGATTATACCAATTATAACATTACTCTATAATGGTATTGCAAGACTGGTCAATATGGGTGCAGATATGGAAAATCTGTTTATGGCAGTAATTTACTATGGAACTGGACTGCTGTTTATGGTTATTGGAAATTATTTGCCAAAAGTGAAACAGAATAATACCATAGGAATAAGAGTTGTATGGTCTTTAATGGATGAAGAAAACTGGAATGCAACACATAGATTCAGCGGCAAATTATGGATGGCATCAGGTATTTTATGTATGCTTTGTGGACTTTTTGGGGAAAGCATGGCTGCACTGGTTGTGTATATTATAAGCATTATGGCAGCTGCAATCATTAGCATTCTCTACTCCTACCTTTTTTATAAGAAAAAGCTGGCAACAGGAGAAGGCTTAAAAATTCAGTATAATACAAAAAAAAGTGTGATACATCTGATCATCGCAATTTCCACTATTGTGTTTACTATATGGACTTTGTTTTGTGGAAGCATTCAGATTCGTTGTAATGATCGTGATTTTAACATTGAAGCAAAAGGATGGAGTGATTATACAGGGGAGTATTCGCAAATTGACAGCATTTCTTATGAAGAAAATGTATTGCAGAACAATAATGATTACAGAACTAATGGTCTTGGAAACCTGAAGTATGCTATGGGAAACTTCAAAAACGATATCTTCGGAGATTATATCCGCTACACTCATGCCTCCTGCCATTCATATGTTGTCATGAACATAGATGGAAAAATATTAGTTGTAAATGGGGAAAATGACGCAGAGACAAAGGAAATCTATCAGAGAATAAGTGAGAAGGTGTCAAAGGAAAGAAAATAGTTGTCGGAAACGCTGAGAAGAAATTATTCTCAGCGTTTCTTATCTCCTTATCGTTCAATCAATTATTTGCTACAAAAATCAGAAGCATTTCAATCAGTTCACCATGTCACTTTTATTTTGTGTTATACTGTTTTATATAATTTTTTTGGTCTCCGCTGCCGCTTCGGTCGGCACAGAGCAGAGGTCCACCGAACCTCTTGTGCCCTTGTATTTGCCCTTATCAGAGTTCGTAAACACTGGTGGGACGATATAACACAAGGGAAACAATAAGGGAAAGCTCACCTGCGACAAATCCAGTGTTTTCAATGGCTTGCGGAGAATTTAATTACAAAATATAACAGTTATTAAATTTCTTAAAACAGGTGAAATCTCAATCGGGATTTGTGGAGGTAAAATATAGATGAATCAAGGTAGAATTATTGTAATCACAGGTGCGCCGGGGACAGGAAAAACTACAACGGCATCTGCTGTTGCAAAAGAATCAGATTTGGAAAAGTCTGTGCATATGCACACAGATGACTTTTATCATTATTTGAGTAAAGGGGCAATACCACCTCATTTGCCAGAATCAAATGAGCAAAATTTGATTGTCATTGAAGCGTTTTTAGAAGCTGCGAAGCGATATGCTCGTGGTGGATATGATGTAATTGTAGATGGTATTGTAGGACCGTGGTTTTTAGAGCCGTGGCTCAACATTGTTCAAGAGCATTATGAAGTACACTATGTCGTTTTAAGGGCAAGTAAAGAAGAAACTATGAAGCGAGCTATCGAACGCTCAAAGTTAGACAGAGAAACAAATATTGAATTAGTTGAAACAATGTGGAAGCAATTTTCCAATTTAGGAATCTATGAATTAAATGTTATAGATACAACTACGCATTCAATCAAAGATACTGTTTCAGCAGTAAAAGAAAAAATAGTAAGCGGTACGGCTTTACTATTTTAGACAATTCTCGTTTATCCAATAGAAAAATAAGAATAGATTGGAGAAAGATATGACTTCAAGTAAAGAATATTTAACCTTTATATTGGAACAGTTATCCGATTTAGAAGGAATTTCATACCGTGCGATGATGGGCGAGTATATCATCTATTATCGTGAGAAAATTGTTGGCGGTATATATGACGATAGGTTGCTTGTAAAACCTGTAAAATCTGCTGTTTCACTTATGCCTAATGCAATTTATGAGTTGCCCTATGATGGAGCAAAAGAGATGTTGTTGGTTGATAATGTTGATAACAAAGATTTCCTGACAAGATTGTTTGTCGCTATGTATGATGAACTTCCTGCACAAAAAAAGAAGAAGTCATAAAATCGGAAGTTGTGGAGGTAATTATCAATGAGAAATATTTACGATAATAGTGAATTTTTTGCCGCATATGCGGAAATGGGAAGAAGCAAAGATGGTCTGAAAGCTGCTGGAGAGTGGCATCAGTTGCAACCGTTATTTCCTAAATTACAGGGGAAAAAAGTTTTGGATTTAGGATGTGGTTACGGTTGGCATTGCAAATATGCCGCGCAAATGGGAGCTACTGAAATTCTTGGTATTGATAGTAGTCAAAAAATGATTGCAAAAGCAGTAGTTGATAACTCTGATGACAAAATCAAGTATAAAGTTTGCGGTGTTGAAGAATACATTTATCCTGAAAATACTTATGACCTAGTTGTTTCTAACCTGGTACTGCACTATATCGAAAATTTAGCTAATGTTTATCAAAAGGTGTATTGCACATTAAAAGTAGGTGGGTATTTCCTATTCAATATTGAACATCCGACTTTCACCGCAGGTGTTAATGAGGATTGGATTTATGATGAAAATGGGAAACCTAAATATTGGCCAATCGACAATTACTATTACACAGGCGAAAGAGAAACCAATTTTCTTGGTCAACGAGTAATTAAACAGCACCACACATTAACGCAGATATTGAATCCACTTATAAAATGTGGTTTTCAAATTGAGGCTATTGAGGAAGCAATGCCTCCGGCAGATATGATGGGTATGCCGGGAATGTGTGATGAAATGCGTAGACCTATGATGTTGTTGGTCAAGGTTAAAAAGGTTTAATAAACAACTTTCAGTTTGTCGAAATCAAAAATATTATTAAATGAAAAGGTAGAGTGTATAGAGAAATCTATATGCTCTATTTTTTTGCCCATTTTAAAAAAAGTGATTAAAAAACTATTGACATTTTGTTACTGAATCATTTTTGAAATCTATTATTACAAAGAATCGCTAATTGTATTCAAGAAACAATTTCTAAAGAAAGTATTGCAATGCGTGTAGATGGAGATGAATTTTTAATTTTATGTCTTCATCATGATCATCAACAAGCTGAAAAGCGAATTGAACAATTGCAAGATAGTTTTCATTCGAAACAGATGATATTTTAAAACTTGATGCAGCCTTTGGTTATTATACAGTGATGGATGATACGTTACCATTTGAAGAAGCTTTTCGTATTGCTGACCAAAATATGGATGCACATAAAAAATAATTCATCAACAAAGAGAAAATAAATACGAGTAAGTTCTAATAGGATTTACTTTTTTATAAAAAAGTATGTGAAATGTTACACATAGGCTTAAATGTAACTTGTTTTTATTTTCACATGATACTAAAATATATGTAGTTAGAAAAGAGGAGATTTAATTATGGCAAACAGATTTGTATTAAATGAAA
>OIZF01000764.1_pt1 | contig 21223 bp, 30 predicted proteins | sample 1588471 | NCBI WGS metagenome assembly OIZF01 (sample SAMN03283279) | human gut metagenome | biome: human-associated habitat; material: feces | host: Homo sapiens | place: Peru | collected 2012
CTCACATTTTCACATTTTGTTGCCATGGCAACATTTTAGATTAATCAAATTAAATGAATATATGAACACATATTCATATAATAATCATTATTAATTAATGTTGCTATAGCTACACTTTGTATAATCCGTATATTTATGTATCTGTATACAAATATGAACATATGAACAACTATTCATATATAAAATTATAATTTGAAATTATTTGTACGATGTGTTATAATAAAATAAAAGGAGGTATTAAATGGATAAAGTACGATTAACAGATAAACAGATTAAAAAACGTGATTGGCTTATCGAACAAATGAGCGATTTTAAAGAAATTGATAGACCTTTGATTGACTCATTAGCTTTTGCTATTGATATGTTAGAGTATATGGACGAGCGGTTAAATACGCTTCCGGCTATGTTGGATGATAGACAATTCATGTCAAGCCGTGATAAGTTTGTCAAACAAGTAGAAAATGGCTTGAAGATGTTAGATATAACTCCACAGGCACGAAACAAAGCTAAAATGGAAGCGGTTAAAGAAGCAGATCCGCTAACAGAATTGTTAGGTGATTTATAATGTTGTACGAAAAAGCTATAGGATATTGCGAATGGGCTTTACAAGATAGCAATAAAAAAGTACCTCGGTACGTTAAAAAACAATGTAAACTCTTTAGGGATGTGTGGAATGATAAAGATAAAGATTCCATATTCGATCATAAAAAGGCAGAAAAGATAGAAAAGCTATTGTTATTGGTAAACGTCCCAAAAGGAGAGGGGACAGGAAAGTCAGTTGTATATACATTAACAGGCTTCCAATGGTTGCTACTGGTTGCTCCATTCTGTGTTGTACATAGGAACGATACTAATAAGCGAACATATGAAACAATATTATTAGAGATAGCTCGTAAAAACGCTAAGTCTTATATATCCGCCTTAATATGTTTGATACTTATGATATTGGAACCTAAATTGAGCCGATTCTTTACGGTTGCTCCTACTGGTGCATTGAGTCGTGAAACATTCAAGCAGATTAAAGAGTTTGTGAATGTATCACCGCACTTATCAAAGCATTTCAAATTGAGACGTGATAACATTATCTGTACTTTAACTGAATCTGAATATGTTCCACTTAATTATTCAACAAGTACGCTAGATGGTCGATTACCTAATGCTTGGCTTGGCGATGAAGTCGGAGCGTTACCGTGTAGTTATCCGTTGGAAGCAATGAGATCCGGTGCGGTACTATTAAAGAATAAACTTGGTATTGTAATGTCAACTAAGTATCCTACGGTTGATAATCCATTCGAGGACGAAGTACAATATAGTAAAAATGTACTTGATGGTATTGTTGAAGATAATACTATTTTCTCTTTATTGTATGAGCCGGATAACCCAAAAGGCGATTGGACTACTGATGAAACTATCTTGGCTCATGCGAATCCATTAGCTATTGATGTGCAAGTGTTATGGGATAATTTAATAAAATCTAGGAATAAAGCAGTCGAGCAACCTAATACAAAATCAAATTTCTTGACAAAACATTGCAATATTATCTGTTCTGATAGTGGTGACGAAGCATATATCGACATTCAAGATCTTAAACAATGTAGAATAGATGAATTCAACTGGAACGGTAGAGACGTATACTTAGGTTTGGACTTATCTATGTCAAATGATAACACATCCGCCGTAATTGTTACTAGGGATGAATACGGACATTTAGTATCATTGCCAATGTGTTTTGTACCAACAAATAGAGTAGATATTAAATCCAAAGAAGAAAAATGCGACTATAAACGCTATATCGATGATGGATTATGTATAGCATGTGGCGATGATATTATTGACTATGGTGTTGTAGAGGATTATATTCTTACTATTGAAAGCACATTAGGCGTCAACGTCCTTGGGGTAGGCTTTGATAGATATAATTGTATATCTACTGTAAACAAATTAGAAGCCGGCGGACTTGATTGTGTGGAAGTAAAGCAACACTCGAGCGTATTAGCTAGCCCTACAAAACTATTGTTCGAGGAAATAACTACACATAACTTCAGATATGTTACTAACCAGTTGTATGAAATTAACTTCATTAATGCTATTTGTACATATGATACTAACTTAAACAGATATGTACATAAGAAGAAGTCACGAGGTAAGGTTGATATGGTTGTAGCAACATTAAACGCCGTATGTTTGTTACAACAATCTGAATTGTACGATCAAACATGGGTTTGTAGTTAGTTGACAGATTCATAAATCTATGGTACAATGTATATATCAGAAAAGACAAATTCATTTATTAAAAAGTCCGGTTATCAACTTTGACGGAAAACACTATATTATATTAAGTCTTTTAGCTCACATTAATTTGTGAGCTTTTTCTTTTGTTACAACAAAAAGTACTTGACATTGTTACAACAATTATGTATAATGTAACCATAAGGAGGTGAACCTATGGCGAACTTAACAAAGCGAATTGCGTTCCGTTGCTCCGATGAGGAGTTTGAAATGATTAAAGATCAAGCGGAGTGCAACGGTCAAACAATGACAGATTATATCAAGTTTTTAGTTTTAGAAGATTCTGAGCCGATTGACGGCGAGGATATGACAATGAAAGGAGGTGAGAGATAAGAGTGTTTAATTTCTTTAAAAAGGAAAAGCGTTCCACAGAAAATGATGTGATTGCTGATGTACTAAACGGACTAAGTCCTTTGGTAAATGGTAAGAATATCACAAAGCAACAAGCGATGAGTATTCCTGTTGTAACAAAATCAGTAAACTGGATTGCTAGTGCTATTAGTGGTTTACCTATTAAGATGTACAAGCGTACAGATAAAGGGTATGTAGAAGTATATGATGACTATCGCTTGCCTTTACTTAACAATTATAGCGGTAACTGTATGACTGCGAATGATCTTAAAAAGCAGATAATCACCGATTTACTTTTGGATGGTAACGGATATGCGTATATTAGTAAACTAGGGAATAAAATCGAGAAACTATCTTACATTCCAACAAATAAATTGACATATACTGAATCCGTTGATAATATCAACAAAATAGTTAATATTTGGGTAGATGGGAAGCAAGTACAGGACTATAATGTATTCCGTTTAGTAAATAACACTAAAAACGGTGTGAGTGGTATCGGCTTTGTCTCCGATTGTCAAGATTTACTATCTACAATCTTAGGTAGTTTACAATATGAAAACAGTAGTATCTCATCCGGTGTAAGACGTGGCTTCTTAAAATCTAAGTCTAAGCTAGACAAAGACAAGATGGACGAGTTAAAGCAAGCGTGGAAACGCTTAACGAATCCTAATCAGTCAGATGTATTAGTGCTTAACGCCGGTATCGAGTTTGAAGACGCTTCTAGTACGGCTACTGAGAGTCAGTTATCACAAAATAAAACTATCAACATGCATCAAATTCTAGCCTATTTTGGCTTACCTACAAATTTCTTTGAGGGTGCTAATAGTGATAGTTATTTAACTGCGGTACGAATTGCAGTATTACCGATTGTCAAACAGTTAGTAACTGCACTTAACAATTACCTATTATTGGAAAGCGAAAAACAAGATCTCAAATTCGATATTGACACTTCTGAGCTATTGCGTATTAATGCTAATGAACGTTTTACCGCTTATCAAACAGGCTTGTCAAGTGGTATCTTAACTATTGATGAAGTACGACGGATGGAAAATCTCCCAGTATTGGACATGCAATATTTAAAACTTGGACTCGGAGATGTACTTTATAATATCAATAACGGATCTATTTTCGTACCGAATACTGGTGCTATTGTAGATTCCAAAGACACTTCCAAAGATGTTGAAAATAATGATTGACATTGTTACAACAATCTGTTATAATTAATAACATAAGGAGGTGAAACAGTTTGAAAATCGAATTAAGGAATGGAGCGATTCATTTAGAGGGTTATGTAAACGCCGTTGGACGTGAAAGCCGTGAGTTACATGATTTACACGGAAAATTTATTGAAGTTATCAAGCCGGAAGCGTTTAAACATTCCCTTGAAAAGCGTTCCGATGTAGGCTTAATGCTCAATCACAAACGAGATTTAAAGCCGGTAAACTACGAATTATACGAAGATAATATCGGTTTACGAGCATTTATCGATATTGATGATCCTGAAGTTGTAGAATTAGCGGAGCATAATAAACTAACTGGTTTTAGTTTTGGGTTCGTTGCTAAGGCTGACGAATGGGATACATCAAACGAAGTAAGGAAACGTACTATCACAGATTTAGACTTGCAAGAAGTAAGTATCTTATCTGTAACGCCGGCGTATTTTGGTACATCTATTGAAATGCGTGGTGGTGAGTGCTACGAGGAACGGATGGAACAATCCGAATTTGAAATTGAAGATAAACGAGAAAACATTGACTATCTTCAAACGTACAAACAACATCTTGAATTTTTAAAACAAAGAGGAGAACAATTATAATGAAATATCTTATTGAAAAACGTAACCAACTCGTTGATGAAATTAACGCTATTTTCGTACAAGCAGAAACAGAAAAACGTGCTTTGACTGAAGATGAACAAAGCGTATTCGATACTAAAACTGCTGAATTGAACGCACTTGACAAAACTATTGAAGCTAAAACGCAAGCTCGTTCCTTGTCTATGATGGATGATCCTACACCAAAAACACCGGAAGAAAAGAAAGAAGAACGATCTGCTGAGGAAGTTGAAGAACGTGCATTTGAAACATTGATTCGTGAAAATCGTGCTGATGGTGACATGGCTAAGACTGATAATGGTGCAGTAATTCCTACTACTATTGCTAACCGAATCATTGAACGTGTAAAACAAATTGCTCCTTTGTATGCATTGGCTACTAAATTCAATGTAAAAGGTAAATTAACATTCCCAGTAGGTAAAGATAGTATCACTACTGCATATGGTACTGAATTTACTGCATTGACATCTACAAAAGTAGGCTTCGATTCCTTGGAACTTGACGGTCATTTAGTTGGTGCATTGTCTAAAATCTCCAACTCCTTGATTAATAATAGCCAATTCGACATCGTATCTTATGTTGTAAATAAAGTTGCTGAGTCTATTGCAATCTTCTTGGAAAGCGAATTGATTAAAGGTAACACAAAAATCAACGGTGTACTTGATACAACAAACAATACTAATGTAGCTAAGTTTGATACTACTGCTGAGTTACCTACAGTAGATGAATTGATTGCTATGCAAGTTAAAATTCCACAACAAAATCAAGCCGGTTGCATGTGGTTAGTATCTAATAAAACATTGGTTGCACTTCGCCAATTAAAAGATGGTAATGAACGTTACTTATTGCAAGATGATATTACAAACGGATTTGGTTATACATTGTTAGGTAAACCAGTTATGGTATCCGATAATATGACTGATGAAAACGTTGTATATGGTGACTTCTCCGCTATGTATGTTAACGTACATGAAGATGTAGCAATTCAAGTATTGCAAGAAAAATATGCGGATGAACATGCTACTGGTGTTCTTGCTTGGTTAGAAGTTGACGCTCGAGTTATTGAACCACAAAAAATCGTAGTATCTGCTAAGAAAACAGGACGCTCCATAAAAGTGAGTGAATAATAAGTAAGAATTAAGGGGTGAGGGCAGTACCGCCCTCCCCCTATTTTTATATAAGGAGGTAACATTGAAAGTATCAGAATTAACATTAGATACTATCAAGCAATATTTACGAATTGATGGTAATGATGACGATATGATCTTAAACATGCTTTTGGACTCCGCCGTTCAATATTGTACTTCTTATATGGGGTGTACCAAAGAGGATTTAGAAAAGTATGACGATGTTACTGTGGTTGTATTGGCTTTAATCTCAGATAGTTATGAGGTTAGACAGTTTACTACTTCAACGGTAACGCTCAATCCTATTATGCAAGGTGTATTAGATTTACATTGTGGCAACTTCCTTGGTGGTGATCATGTATGAGATATATTAAGGACATGCGGTTATCTAGTATCTGCAAGAATCGTATTGAGGTATGGGGAACAGTAACGGCAACAGAAAAGAACAGGCTCGGACAACATTCAAAAGAGGATAAGAAACTATTTGACGTATGGGGTGCGGTGTTACCACAAACCGGTTCATTATTAAATGGACGTCAAGCAGATACAACTTTAACACGTACAACTCACAAGATAGTATTGCGATATACAGATAAGATTACATCTGCGAATTGGTTTGTATATAACGGCGTTCGATATGATATTTTATATATCATGGATCCGTATTTAAATAGTGAACGCTTAGAATGTTACTGTGAAGTTGTAATTTAACCCTTTACAATTTGTTGTAACAATGTTATAATAGTATGTGAAAGGGGGTGAATACATGAAATTAAAAAATATTATCGGTCAAAAATTTGGTAATTTGACTATAATAAAAGAGTATCAACATTACGGAGGACGAGGTATAAAAGTATGCGATGAATGGTTAGATAGTTTTCAATCGTTTTACGATTGGTCTATGAATAATGGCTATAAAGATAACCTCACAATAGATCGTATAGATAATGATATTGGCTATTCACCGTCTAATTGTAGATGGGTAAATTTAAGTACTCAACAAAGAAATAAACGCAATAACAGAATTATCACTATCAATGGTATAACTCATTGTATAACTGAATGGTGTGAGATCTTAAATCTGAAATTAAACACAGTATATAAGAGATTGCGGTATGGGTGGACTATTGAAAAGGCTTTAAATTATGGAAAGGCGTGTGATAATAATGTTAAGCGTGATTGATGTCATTAAATCGCTAAGCGATTTAATAAGTAGTGAATATAGTGAATATAAATTAATCGATTATGATGTTGATGAGGGTTTTGAAAAACCATGTTTTTTCATTGATGTTGAAGATGTAAACACGTCATGGGTTGCTAGTGATTACATCAAAGAATCAAGCACTTTAAAAATAGTTTTCTTCGCTGAAAATAGATACGAGGGATTCCTTGATTTATTGGACATGAAAAACAATCTTACAGTATTGTTTGATGATCCACTCTATATCACAGATGGAAAAACTGAATATCATTGTCAAATGCTCACAACTGATTCTGACTTGTACAAACAAGATAAAGTTTTGACTTTTAATATACAAGCGGATCTTATCCAAAAGGTTGAACGTAAAGAAGTAAAACCTTATATGGAAAATCTAGAAACTAATATTAATTAATGAAAGGAGCTATATATGGCTTATCGTTTAGATTTACCTAATATTGATATTATCTTTCAACAAAAAGCCGTAACGGCAGTACAACGTTCTGAACGTGGTGTATTGTGTGTTATCATGAAAGATAGCAAACAAGAAACAGGGATTAAAAAATTCATTTATAAGCGTGGTGCAGATGTACTTAAAACTGATTATGATGTTACAAACTATACTGCATTAATGCGTGCGTTTGATGTAGCAGTCAATAAAGTATATGTGCTTCGTTGTGCTGAAGCTACAGAATTTACAGACGTAGCTAAGGAATTGGATAAACTTAAATTCAATTATGTTGTAACAAACGTAAAAGCAGATCAACAAACACTACTTAATGATGTAGTACAACGTAACCGTGATAATCAAGGTCATAAATGCGTGGCAGTTGTATCTAATCCAACGCAAGCAGATAGTAAATACATCGCACAACTTAAAGGTACCGGTGGTACATTAAAAGATGGTACTGATGTAAAAGCTGAGGACTATATCATCCGTATTGCTTCTACATTGTGTAATTTACCAATGAACCGTTCCTTGACTTACTATGTATTTGAAGATCTTGCAAGTTGGGATGATTCCTATATCGATACTGAAAACCCTATTGGTAAATGGATTAGCGATGGATGGTTGACTCTTATCAATGATGACGGTGAAGTTAAATGTGGTCGTGCTATCAATAGTCTTACTACTTTTACAAGTACTGATACTGAACCAATGAGTCACATTATTATCGTTGAAGCCATGAACCTAATCATCGAGGATATTTACACAACATTCAAGGATTATTATGTTGGTAAATATAAAAATACACTATCTAATCAACGATTGTTTATTACTAGCGTGAACTCTTACTTCCGTCAATTAATGCGAGAAGAAGTATTAGATGATAGTTATGACAATCAATGTTATGTAGATGTTGAATCTCAACGCCTAGCATGGACTGGTATTGGTAAAACTGAAGCTGAGGACTGGAGCGACGCAAAAGTCGAACAAATGACATTTAGAACAAATGTATTCTTAGGCGGTAACGTAAAAATTTCTGACGCAATGGAAGATCTTCGATTCACCATCAATATGGAATAACTTGACAAATATAATTGGACTATTGAAATGGCTTTAGAATTAAACAGAAAAGAGGTATTAAATGGCTAGTACAATGAATGCTCAGAGCGTTATTTTAGGTACTTTTGGTAAGCTATACATTAACAATGTACGAGTTGCCAATATTAAGTCTTTTGAATTAAAAGCTAGCTTGAATTATGAAGATATTCAAGTGAATGGTAACTTAATCACACAATCTAAATATACTGGTGCTACATTAACAGGTACTATGGTAGTTGCGAAAGTAGATAGCTATAACATCAAACTTGTTAAAGACGCTATCAAAACCGGTGTTATGCCTAGCATTAAATTCATGGGTGAGTTATCCGATCCGAACGTTGACGGCGATGAAGCTATCGAAGTAAGCGATGTTATGTTCGATGAAGCTACTTTGTTATCCTTCGCTAATGGCGAAGTACGAGAAGAAAGTACATCGTTCCGTGCCGGAGATTATAATTACTTATCTACAATCTAATTTTTGTTGTAACAATAGGGAGTATTTTACAATGCTCCCTATACATTTATCATAGTTATTTTATTTTAGAACATTTTGTTACCACAATATTATATGTTAAGACCTATTTTTACCGCAATTAATATGACTAAATGTAATACGTGGTATGCATTTTATATATTAGACATTTTGTATAACCTAGTGTATTATAATAGATGTAAGGAGGAAGTAAACCTCCTAGGATATTATTAATAAGAAAGAGGTAGACAAAATGAAAAGATATGTAATTTTAAAGAAAATCGATAATGTTTGGTATGCAACTAAAAACAGATATACTGCAAAAGAGTTAGAAGTTATAGTTGATAAACATTATAATGATGATGTTGATTTTGACTTACTTGATAATGGTGAATGTCAAGGATTAGAAGATGGTGTGATTATCGTTAAAGATGATGGTCGAGAATTGGATAAAAACGGTAAGTATTTAAACGATGATTTAAAATTAGAAACAAATACAGAACTAGAAAAAGGATTGAATTATTTAGTAGGTATGCCTATTTTCTTCATGGGTGTTTTTACCAATGTTATGAGTATTGATACTGCTTTATTGTTGATGTTCATTTGGGTTGCGTTGGTACACTTTGTTATTGTACCAAACTTGAATAACAATAAAGAAAATCAAAAATCTTATAAGGAGCAACGAGACGCCGTGAAAGAAATGCAACAACAATTACCGGAAAATCACAAAGCAAGAGGAATGATGTAATAATGTCAGTAGATACAAAACAACTAGACAAGTACATTCAAACATTGGCGAATATTAAAGATAAGAAGATAGATAGAGGACTTCGCAAGATGTTCAACAAGTCTACATCAAAGGCGTTGACATATGTCAAACGAGTTGCCAAAGGTAACGCCAAAAGTAGAAACAATGGATTAAACGATAGATCCTATTTATCGACTTATAAAAAAGGTAAGTTAGTACATAGCGGTTCAAATTGGAGGATTCGTATTTACAACAAGAATGGAAAAGCACATTTCTTGGAAAAACCACGATTCCATCATCATAATAGCCGTAAAGGTATTAATGCATTGGAACAATCCAAAAACAATGCCAATAGTATTTTTATTGATAATTGTAACAATCTATTAGATGATCTTATAAAGGAGCTAGGTAAATAATGATTAAAGTTGAAAACCTATTAGAAAAATTTAATAAAAATCAGAATCAAGATTTCACGGTAAAGCTAGGTGAAGATGAATATCAATGTCATAAACTTCCATTTAAACAAGTGCTTGCATTGGATGATGAATATGATGTGGAAACACAAAAGGGAGCATATGAACGTAACCTTGAAATGATATATCTATCTTGCGAAGTGTTCCGTAACTTGGCTAATAAATTGGATGTAGAGGGTGAACCACATAATGTAATTGAGCAAGTACTTTCTCCTATTGAGGTGTTGACATTCTACACTCACATTCTAAATCAATATACAGGACAAATGACACAGGATATTGACACGGTAAAAAAGTAATGGAAGATGGTAAATCAGATGAGCTATTCGTCTATAAATACTATCTTGATAGAGGCCATACGTTCAATGAGATCTCAAATTGGACTTATGATGAATATGTTTGTGCATTAGCATTTATTTTATATGAGGTTGATAAATGAGTAAAACATTAGATATTATAATGAGCTTAAAAGATAATGTATCTCCTAACCTCGGAAAGATGAACAGTAACCTACAGACAACAAGCGGTAAACTTAATGCCGTAGGTAAATCAGTAGGTAGGTTAGGAGGTCTCATCAAAGGAGCCTTGGTAGGTGGTGCTATTGCTAAGTTTTCTTATGATTGCTTAAAGGCTTATGATGTACAGATTCAAGCTGAAAAAAGTGTTCAACGTGCATTGGAAAAGACCGGAAAGACATCAGAACAGGCTCAACAAGGGTTAAAGGAGTTTAAAGACTTCGCTAGCAAGCAACAAGATATAACCGCTTTTGGCGATGAGGGAACATTACAAGTTATTAGCGGTTTAATCTCACAGGGCTTTGGGAAAAAGTCCATTGAAGATATTGTCGCTATGTCACAAGATATTGCTCGAAGTACCGGAGATGAACAAGAAAACGTTACTAAGGCGTTATCCGCTTATGTTAAGACCGGTAAGGGTGCGACTAAACTAGCTAAGGCGTACAAGTTAAACGCTGATTTATTAGGTGAGGGTACAACAGAATCCGAACGCTTGGCTGAGGTTTGGAAAGCGTTCTCACAATCAAGTCATATGGGAGCTAGTACTGAATATCTTAAAACCTTTGATGGACAATTAAATGCATTAAAAGGTCGCTTTGATGATCTCAAAGAACCGGTAGGGGAACTTATTAATACTTTACTAGGTGGTAATTCTGAGGGACTTAGCGGATCTGCCGGAGCGGTAGCTAGTTTAGGCGAAGCAGTTAAAAATGCAACCGATGACATTCAAAGCATGACAAATAAGGCTCATGAACTCGGAGGTGGTATAATCGGTGTAGGGTTAGCGTGTGCTGAAGCTCATCCATTAGCTACGGCTTTTGCGATTGCAATAGGCGGAGGACAAACGCTTAGTATGGTGGCTTCTGCTATTACATCAATTAATACCATAAAAGGAGCCGTTACTGGGTTAGGTGGTGCTATATCTGTTACAACTGGTTTAGTAATGGGTTTAGTCGGTGCTATTGGTTTATTGGTAGCCGGTGCCATTAATTGGATGTCGCTCGCTCCGGAAGTACAAGCAAGTCTCAACGAAACACAACGAGAAGCTAATGGAGTACAACAGTTTAACGATGAAATATATAAAGGTGGGAAAAGCATTTTTGATGATCCGGATAGAAATGCAACCGGTACCGAATATTTTAGAGGTGGCTTAACTCATGTCAACGAAAATGGCGGTGAGATCATGAATTTACCAAACGGTACACAAATTATACCACATGACATTTCACAAAAGATGGCAAGTGGCGGAGGATATACTATTAACTGCCCAGTAACAATACAAGGTAATATAGTAGGTAATGAGGAATTTGTAAACGAGATCGGAAATGCAATATCAAATAGGGTAAATCTAGCGTTATCGAACATGTAGTAAATAAGAGGGTGTTTTTTTGCCCTCTTATTTTTATATTCATAAAATGTAACACTACACTTGTATAATAGTTTATTTTATGATATAATATTATATGAAAGGAGGTGAATATATGAATAAATTTAAAGATATAACCGGTCAAAAGTTTGGTAAACTAACTGCATTATATAGATTAAACAATCATAAGAAATGCAAGTACTATGGTAGTTATTGGCTTTGTGTTTGTGAATGTGGTAATTTAACTGAAGTTTATTTGGGTAGTTTGACACGTGGCAATAGTACGTCATGTGGATGTTCAATTAAAAAACACGGAAAATCTAATAATCCATTATATCGTAACTGGCTAGGAATGAAAACAAGGTGTTGTAATAAAACAGATGAACATTATGAAGATTATGGTGAGCGAGGTATTAAGGTGTGTAATGAGTGGTTACATGACTTTCAAGCCTTTTATGATTGGAGTATGTCAAACGGATATAAAGAGGGTTTAACAATAGATCGTATTGATGTAAATGGTGATTATGAACCGAATAATTGTAGATGGGCAAGCAGAAAAACGCAAGCGAGAAATAGAAGAAGCAATAGAACATTTACTATTAACGGTGAAACACGTTGCTTATCTGAGTGGTGCGAGATTCTAAATCTTAATTATAATACTGTATTAACTAGAATTAATAAATTAAAATGGAGTATATCAAAAGCATTGGAGGTGAAATAATGGATCTTACAAGTTTATTAAATCTATATCGTACATATTTGTCATATCAAGGTAAAAAGAATGTACGTGCTGAAATAACCTTGTTATTAGAGGGTGGTGATTCTGTAACGTTCCCTTGCCCTCCGGACAAACTTCCAACTATTACGAGTCCACAAAACAATGATACATTCAACTCGGTCATCGGCGATGTATCCATCATGGGTCTTTTGGGGTTGCGTACAGTTGAGTTTGAGGACTTCTTATTACCCTCTAATCCGGATAACTACTCATGGGCAAAAGGGGACAACGGAAGTGATATAATTAATTTTATTAATGAGAATAGACAAAAGGGTCAGCCATTTAGATTGATTATAAGTAAGGGCGATAACACTTATCTTAATATGAATGTATTAGTAGATACATTTGACTACTACTTGGACAATCAAATAGACTATCACATGAACGCAAGTTTTACTGAGTATAGAACTTATAATAGTCATACTGGAGGGTTAGAAACATGATCAGAATTGAAACAATGCAAGATAACTCACCATATATCATTAGTGCGTTTTGTGGTAACATTAGTCGAGAAGATGATATTAAATCATTAGGTGTTAAACTATCTTTTGACTATTTAAACAATAAGGTCATTGATAAAAATACCGTATGGATTGATATTCATATTGGTGATACAATCTGCATGTACGATGATGATGAACTATTATTTCAAGGTACAATCCAAAAAGCAACAAGAGATGGTTTATCATCTTATCAATATGACGTGTTTGATAATGCGTGGTATTTAAACAAACAAGAAGCACGAATACAATTCAACGGTGTAGATGTAAAAACTGCTATTGAAACTTTGTGTAAACAGGAAAATATTCCCTGTGAGGTTGCTTGCGATATTCCAACTAAGGTCACAAAGATTTATAATGGTGATACAATTTCTAAGATCATAGATGATTTATTGAAGTTAGCAACGGACGAAAACGGCAAGCGATACCGTAGAGAATATAACTATGGTAAGTTATATATCAATGCTTTTGATAACTTGAAGATGATTTATGATCACGAACCGCTTGTATCTGATTTTAGTCAGGAGTTTGATTGCGACGGTATGGCTAATAAGGTAGTCATCCTAAGTGGTAATGAAAAGTCTACTACTGTTGTTGCAACGGCTCAGAATGATGAATCTATCAAGAAATATGGATTGTACGTACATTATGAAAAGGTTGACGATAAGAAAAAGGCGAAAGCAGATCAGATAGCGAAGACTAAATTGCAAGCTATGGCGTATCCTAAGAAGTCCATCAAGTGTACATTACTTGGTGATAACTATGTACGCTCCGGACGTATTCTAAAATTTAATCAACCTAATATAAGTATGGTAGGCGAGTATCTTGTAACACATTGTACGCACGGTTATGATATGGGTAAACATATTATGGAGTGTGAGTTAATTTTAAATGATGAGGTGAATGTAAATAATGAGTAGTTGGGACTATGAATTGGCTGAGCAGTTTAAAAGCCGAGATAATCCAAAAACTAAGATGGGTGCTATGCTTGGAAAAGTAGTATCTACTTCTCCTCCTGTTGTAACAATTCAGAATGGTAAATATACTATCAAGGGTGAGCAGTTATATATAGCATACCATTTATTGGAACGTAAAAGTACATATAGTAGTATGAAACAATCCGGAAGTATCACAGTTAGTTGCCCTCATGGTGGCGGTTCCTATACATCAACAAGTACCGGTGATATTGTATTAGATGAAGTATGGAAAGCCGGAGATCTTGTTTTGGTGATTCCATCAGAAAGTGAGCAACAGTTTTTCGTAGTTGATGTAGTACGTCAATTAAAAGGTTGTAATGAACATGCTATTTGACATTGTTACAACAATATAGTATAATATACTTGTTAGGAGGTGAATACCATCAAGAATATTAAATTCGATTATGAAACGAATACGTTTATACCGGATGAATCTACAGATAATGTCAACGATATAAAGCAATGGGTGGAACTACTCATTAAGGTTGAAAAGGATAAGTATAAAATCTATAATGAGAACTTCGGTATGGACTTTTCTGACATTGTAGGTTATCGTTTACCTAGAAGCGTTCAAGTATCTGAAATTATTAGGCGGTTAAAACGTACTATCATAAATGGGTGCGATAATGTAACCGATGTTAAAGATTTCAAATTTGACAAAGGAGCATTTACATTTACATTAGTAACTGATTTAGGGGAGGAGGTAATATTGCATGTATGAGGATAAAACATTAAAGGATATTCATTCTCTAATGTTAGCACAAATTGACAATGAATATCGTAAAAGACAAGGTTATCCTACTTATGATCTTACACGAGGATTCGCCTATGGTGTAAAAGCGTCTTGGGACTTAGCATATGAAACGGCGAAGAAGTTAGATATTGAAAATCTAAATGGTACTGAACTAGATACTTTCATTTCAGAACGTACCGGACTAGATAGAAAACGTGCTACAAAATCCAAAGGTAAAATTACTATCGTACAAGGTAACGGCAGTATTTTAAAAGGTGACTTATTCGCAACAGTTGATGGTATACAATTTGTTGCAACAGAAAGTAAAGAAGTACATAATGGCGATACAGTAAACGTAGAATCTGTTGTTGGTGGTTCTGATATGAATGTAGGGATTAACGAAGTAACAGAAATGCCTATTACATTGCAAGGTATTTATAAAGTAACAAATGACGCACAATTCACAGGCGGTTATGATACTGAAACGGATGACGAGTACCGCAACCGATACTATACGAAACTACGAACACCGGTCAATGGTGTTAACGCTAACCAGTATGTATTATGGGCGGAAAGCGTAGACGGTGTAGGGAAAGCTCGTTGCGTTCCAATTTGGAATGGGATTAATACTGTGAAAGTTGTGTTGATTGGTAATGATTTTAAACCGGCAAGTGAAGACCTTGTAAGCCGTGTACAAGCATATATCGATCCTAATAAGAATGGTGACGGTTCTGGTGTTGCAACAATAGGAGCGGTAACTACTGTTGTAGGTGCAACTACTAATACTGTTAACGTGGACATTTACGGTTTGAAAGTTGTTTCTAACTTGGAAACCACAAAGGAAGCCATTAAAACTAATCTTGATAGATATATTAAGTCAACTGCTTTTAATAAGGATTATATTTCATTGGCTAAAATTGGTTTAGTCATCGCAGAAACACCAAACGTTGACGACTATAAGGAGATTCGTGTAAATGGCGGTCATGATAGTCTACAACTAGCACAAGATGAATGCGGTGTATTAGGGGAGATTACATATCATGACTAAGGACGAAATGATTAAAACGCTCCCCAAATTGTATCGTAAAGATAAATGGGTAAATCAGATATACAACTCCGCTCAGTTGGACAAGGTTGACAAACAAAGTAGAATAGATTATAATAATATATTCATGGCTACACTAGATGATTACGGATGTACATTATATGAACGTGATTTATTGTTGGATGCCAAAGAAAAACTAGAAGATAGACGCTCGGCGATTATCACTCAATGGCGAGCGAATTATAGATGTACATTAAAGTTATTACAAGATATTGTCAATAGATGGTTTGGTGATAAGTGCGAGGTAACATATGATGGTAACGCAACCGTTACACATACAACAAAAGTTGGTACAAGATATGATCCTAATTCATACTATTATCAAACATTCCTAAAACACTATATGGATGTGTTCCCAGCTCATTTCAATTTAGTATGGAACCATACTCATAATAGATGGATAGACTATTGTAAACCGCACAACTGGGGATATGCTAAGTCCAAGTATCTTAACTGGAATGAGCCACATGATCATAAATGGGGCGATGAAAAATCTGTACTTCGTGGTAAGTATTGGAACTATAATTTAACTCGTACATGGGATGATGTATACGATAACGCTATTTATTGGGAGGATACTAAATAATGGAATATACAAAGAATTTGAGATTGTCTAAGCCGTCCTATGATGACGATGTGGACATTCAAGTCATCAATAATAACATGGATATGTTAGATGAGAAAGTCGGAAACCTACCATATCTACCACTCGCCGGCGGTACTATGACTGGTAACATTAAAGTACCATCCAACGTTGGTTTATGGTATAATGCAACAAATTATTTAAATTTTTATAATACGGATTTTAATGGTGTACGAAAAGACACGGTATTATTAAAAGGGGATAGATTTAAATATTATGCTCCATCCGGTAAAGAACTTGTAGCAGATGATACTGGTGTATGGTTTGATAACGATGAATTAATTAGGGATATATACACCAATTTACAAGATTTTACCGGCTATACAAAATTATCAACCGGTGTTACCATGCAATGGGGTTTTGTCAATCCAACAAATACCGATGGTAATATTCAACATGTAACATTAAAAACGCCAATGCCTACACCAAACTATGTTGTATGTACTAGCCGAAGTAATTATACACAAAATATTAAACCGGATCAAGATGTACCATCTAATAATGCAACGTTTAATCTTACTAGAACTGGCTTTGATATTTTATGTGCTAGATCTAGCCGTGGGCAAGCGGTATTTTGGTTTGTGATTGGAGGTCAAGAATAATGTTAGGTAAAAAAATGTACAAACAAGAATTTAACGAAGTCGAATATAAAAATACGGCGGATTGGTGTAACGAACATAACTGCACTATCGAAGATAAGGGAGACTTTTATGAAGTCGTTAAAGTAGATAATACTGAATTAGAAAATCAATTTAAAAAAGAAAATTTAAAGAATGATATTCAAGCTATTAACATCAAAATCTCCGAATTGCGTGGTGTGAGTGAGTGTGCTATTTCTGTAGATGGCAATAACGAATATGACGTATTTAAAGATGATGTGTTAGTTACTATGAATGAAACAGAATTCTTGAACTACTTCGATGAGTTGACAAATAAACGTAGTGAATTGTTACAACAATATAAGGAGTTGAAATAATGGCAACTAAAACCACAAATTATAATTTGACAAAACCGGACTTAACTGACTGGGCTGATATTCGTGTACTGAATGCTAACATGGATATTATTGATGATACTATGAAAACCATTTCAGATCTAGCCGGAAGCGGTAGTGGTGGTGCGGATATTGATTTATCCGCCTACGCTTTAAAATCTCAATTAGATGGGTACTTACCTTTGAGTGGTGGCAATGTTACTGGTACACTTAAATATAACGGAAAAGAAGTTGCAACTGTTACCACAAATAAAAAAGGTACCACACAAGGTGACGAGTCCTCTATGTGGAAAACATATCTTCCGGATGGTCGAGTTATGTTAAAGGTTAAAGTTGGGACACAATCACATGTTACGTTACCGGTTGTAATGGCTAACACACAATATAGCGTGATTCATTGTGACGAAGAGTTATGGAACGCTTCCAAAGAAAAAGAACCATGTCAGCTTGTGAATCGTGGTATTGCCAATAAAAGCACAACTGGGTTTGATGTGTATTCTACCAAACAGGTTGCTAGTAGCACATATTATAGTAATTATTGGGCGATGAGTAGCGATAATTATATTGGCTATTGTGATTGTATTATTATTGGATGGGAGCAAGAGTAACAAATGAAAGCATTTGATATTTCTGATTGGCAAGATTATTTCACAAGCGTTGATGATTTTAAGCGAGCTAAGGAGCAAGGATACGATGTAGTCATCGTGAAACTTGGCGAATCTTTTAACGAGACTGAATGTTGCCGTAAGCAGATTCTAAACGCTATCTCCGGCGGTTTAAAAGTAGGAGTTTATTATTTTAGTCATGCATATGATTTAGAAACGTGTGCGTACGAATCCAACTGGGTTATCAATAAACTATCTGAAATTGGCTTAACGCCTTGGCACTTGCAAGCCGGTATTTGGTATGATTACGAGGATCATACACGCTTACGTAGTTATATCAACAATGGTAATTTAAGTTATCAAGATATTACAAATATTATGTGTGAATTTGTCAATCGATTGAATAAAGCCGGATGGGATTATGTAGGTATTTATAGTGGCTATTCCTTGTTATGGGATGAAACGTACATGTATAGTCAGGTACCATGGGTCCCAATTTGGGTTGCACAATACAATAGTACTTGTGATTATCCAATGGAAAGTGTGGCTATGTGGCAGTACACAGATAGAGGGGATGTATGCGGACATGAAATGGATGTAAGCGAAGTATACATGAAACCATGGGAAAAGCCAAAACAAGATCATAAATGCACATGCGGATGTGACTGTTGTAGCAAGTAAAATGTAGGGAGGGTATATACCCTCCCTATTACTTTATGTAATAACAAGTATGCGTTTTTGATATTAGACAAAATAGTAGACATACTATATAATAATAACTGTAAGGAGGACATATAAATTATAGAGGTAAATAGTAAAATGAAAGTGAGGTGAAATAATATGGATAAAGTATTTAATGTATTTTTTGCTTTAATGTTTTTTATCGGTGTTGTTACAACATTAAGTCTTATTACAATGGGTTTAGTATATATCGGAGGTTAGTATGATTAGTGGAATGGTAATTACAATCATCTGTCTTATTGCATTAAAAGTATTTAAGGAGGGAGTATAAGATTATGGAACAATTCATTCAAGCATTACCATGTTTTGGTGTAGTATTGGCAATTTGGTTTGTAGGGTTTATGATTCTTGATCCGAAAACATTCTTACGATTCTTTAAATAGGAGGATATATATCATGGATAAAAGTGCGATTATCATTGCGATTGTATGTTATGCTATTATGCTAATTATCATTGGTGCATTATCTTATGTACACTAAGTTATATGAGGGCTATTTACTAGCCCTCTTTTAAATAAGGGAGGTGATATGTTGCAAAAATTAATTCAAATGGTAGGTAAGAGATTTGGTAAACTTACCGTATTGGAAGAATGTGAGGAACGTAAACATCACGAAAAATTATATAAATGTAAATGTGATTGCGGTAACATCAGTTATATTATTGGTTCAGAATTGAGACGTGGTAAAAGGAAGTCATGTGGTTGTATGCGTGGTAACCCAATTCATAATATGAGTAACGATAGAATTTATAGATTGTATCAAAACATAAAACAAAGATGTTACAACAAGAATAATAATCACTATGAATATTATGGTGGACGAGGTATTAAAGTATGCGATGAATGGTTAGATTTTCAAGTGTTCTATGAGTGGGCTATGTCAAACGGTTATCAAGATAACCTCACAATAGATCGTATCAATGTAAACGGAAATTATGAACCATCAAACTGTAGATGGGTTACACGTAGAGAACAAGTACTCAATAGGAGAAATAATGTATATCTAACATATCAAGAAAAAACACTAACTTTATCTCAATGGGCTGAAGCGTTGAGCATTAGATATAATACATTAGTTACTAGATATAATAGAGGATGGGTTATCGATGATATTTTAACGAAAAGATGTGATAATAAAAGTTTATATCCACATCAAGTAGAAGTTTTAGGTGATTTATATGATCATAAATCTGCCGGTATTTTCTATGATATGGGATTAGGTAAGACAATAATCGGAAGTATAAAATCAACATCTTATAAAAAGCCAATTTTAATCATTTCACCAAAAAGTGTATGCTCACAATGGCTCGAACATTTTAAAGAGTGGCACAACGAATATAAAAGATATAATCTAACTAATAAAAAAGAATTTGAAGCATATATAAATGATAATGATAATTTAAAAGTAGGTGTTATCAATTATGACATATGTTATCGTAGAAGTGAATTATCAAAATTAACAGGTTATATTCTCATATTAGATGAAAGCCATGCTATAGGTAACATAAACAGTAAACGCACGAAAGCAATAATGAAATTAAAGTTTGATGGCGTGTTACTGTTAAGCGGTACACCGGCGACCAATAGTGATTATATGAAATTGTATCCGATGTTGAAATTGCTTGGATTAAAGATGAATAAAAAAGAATATGAAGATCGTTACGGAAATTGGTTTATGATGGAATTAAATGGAATTAAATTCCGTGTACTATCAAAAGTGAATAGTTATAAAAATATTGACGAACTTAAAAAAGTCATGTATGATCTTGGATGTAGATTTAAAAAGACAGATGAGGTTATCGACTTACCACAACAAAGATTTATTGATGTACCGATTAAGCCCTCTAAATATTATAAGACATTTGTCAAGGATGGTTATGTTGATTGTGGTGAATACGAATATATATCATCTAGTCCAACTACTGATATGTTATATCAACGTCAATTATGTAACAGTACTGAAAAGCTCGATATGGTTAAAACACTATTGGAAAGTACGGAAGATAGGGTGATTATATTCTATAACTTTAATTGTGAACTAGTTTTGTTACAACAATTAGTATCAAAACTAAAACGTCCCTTATCATTTGTCAACGGAAGCGAAAAAAATCTAAATTGTTACAACAATAATGATGATAGTGTAACGCTTGTACAGTATCAATCCGGTAGTAGTGGTGTAAATCTACAAAAAGCCAATAAGATGATCTACTATTCACCGCCGGTAAA
>OIZF01000765.1_pt1 | contig 21202 bp, 21 predicted proteins | sample 1588471 | NCBI WGS metagenome assembly OIZF01 (sample SAMN03283279) | human gut metagenome | biome: human-associated habitat; material: feces | host: Homo sapiens | place: Peru | collected 2012
GTTAAGAACGCGCCTTGTTTTTCTTATCATCTCTATTTTATCTTTAGTTCTGGCAATATATATAGGGGTTAGATTTTTCCTTTTTTCTGATATTAAGTATTTGTGGATTTTCGGATTTGTAACATTTTTTGGTACATTCTTTATTTCTGAGTACATATCAATAAAAAGAAATTTAAAAATATTGGACAGTTGTTTTTGATTATAGATGATTGGCTATACGACCATAGAAAAGGGAAGAAATGAAAAATAAAAATTTTCCTCGAATAATCACTATTGCAGGAGATATTGAAAATATATATGGGTATGATGTTAAAAATAAGGAACTATATATAAAAAGTAAGTCAAAAATGACGGGTATGGAAATACTTCCTATTTTCGTAATATCTGGTGCATTTCCAGCTTCTGTAATGAATTTTGTAGAACATCATTCTATAAATATTTCTCCTGTAAAATGGTTGGTTTTGACAACAGTTGTCTGTGTACTCTTATCTTTTGTCCTAGCGAGAATTTTATTATATCTTTCGGAAAACTTTTTTAATTACAGAAACTTTGAAAAATTAGAAGATAGTAAAAAGGTAGAAAAACTTTATCAAATGCAGGACAGTAAAACAGGGGAAATCATTCTGATAGTTTTTGCTATGATTTGTGGAAGTGTGGGGATAACGTTAGCCGGTCTTTACATCGACTCAGGTGATGTAGGAATTTGGTTAATCTATATTACTGATTTAATTCTTGTGAATTTACTTGTGTATATCTACTGGATTTACATCAGGAGGGCAAGAAAATTTAGAACTTTAGCTCTCATGGAATTAAAAAAAGAACAGGAAATTGAAAAATGAAAGAAGAGATTGACGAAAATAAAGAAAAAGAAGTGATTCAAAAAGCATATAAATATAATATCTTTCTTGGAATCTGGATTATCGCTGTATTCATCATTTTTTTGCTACAAATAACAAAAATTATTACAGACCAATATTTAACTTTAGGTTTTGGTTTAATTATTTTAATTTATGCGATTGCGCTTCATACCCAAAATCATAAATTAAAAATAAAAAGTATTGCTTCGATTTTAGTATATGGTCTTAATATCTTGAGTGTTATTGGTGTTGTTTTGATTATTTTAGCAAATCAGGCGCATAATCTTTTGGAGTTAGCGGTAGGGGTCTTATTGGGATTGGTGTCGCTTATCTTACAAGTTTTAGCTGCTATTTTTGCACTATTGTCAGCGAGAAAATTGCGAAAACTCTATCCTGATATTCTTGATAATAGAAGAAAGAATACAAATTAGTATCTTATTTTTTACAAGTAAATATTTGATAAATGCTATTGAATCAAAATAGCAGACTGTGTTATAATGAAAGGAATAAAAAGATAGGAAGATTCATGACTTACGCAGACAAGATTTTTAAACAAAATATCCAAAATATCCTTGATAACGGTGTTTTTTCAGAAAATGCACGTCCCAAGTATAAGGATGGTCAAACCGCAAATAGTAAGTATGTAACAGGTTCTTTCGTTACTTATGATTTGCAAAAAGGTGAGTTTCCAATTACCACTTTGCGTCCAATTCCAATTAAATCGGCAATTAAAGAATTGATGTGGATTTATCAAGATCAAACAAGTGAACTTGCTGTTCTTGAAGAAAAATATGGAGTCAAATACTGGGGCGAATGGGGAATTGGCGACGGTACGATTGGACAACGCTATGGGGCAACGGTCAAAAAATATAATATTATTGGAAAATTATTGGATGGTTTAGCTAAAAATCCTTGGAATCGCCGTAATATCATTAATCTTTGGCAATATGAAGATTTTGAGGAAACTGAAGGACTTTTGCCTTGTGCTTTCCAAACAATGTTTGATGTTCGCCGTGAACAAGATGGTCAGATTTACTTGGATGCGACTCTTATTCAACGTTCAAATGATATGCTTGTTGCGCATCATATTAATGCCATGCAATATGTCGCTTTACAAATGATGATTGCAAAACATTTTTCTTGGAAAGTTGGAAAATTTTTCTATTTCGTAAATAATTTGCATATTTATGATAATCAGTTTGAACAAGCAAATGAGTTAGTTAAGCGAACAGCTTCTGAAAAAGAGCCCCGTTTGGTGCTTAATGTTCCTGACGGAACAAACTTTTTCGATATTAAACCAGAAGATTTTGAGCTTGTGGACTATGAACCGGTAAAACCTCAATTAAAATTTGATTTGGCAATTTAGATTAATCAAAAAGTTACTGACAGAGCTGTCAGTAATTTTTTGATTGATAAAAATTCATATATAGTTCGTTGACGAACAAAAAAGATTGTGTTATAATAATTCGTATGCGAACGAAAAAAGAAGCAATTGGTCGACTTTTAAAAGTTGCCAGCAATCAAATGTCACGAGAATTTGATAATTTTGCAATTCAATTTGATTTGACCGGTCAGCAAATGTCAATATTAGATTTTCTTGGCAACCAGAGTGAAGAAGACTCAGGAAAAGAAATCAGTCAGACGATGATTGAATTAGAATTTAATATCCGACGTTCTACAACAACGGAAATTTTGCAACGTATGGAAAAACGGCAGTTGATTAAGAGAAAAGCGAGTCCAACAGATGCTCGTCAGAAATCGGTTGAAGTGACTGAAGAAGGCAAACAATATTTACCCGAAATTAGAACATATATCCAAGGTCATAATCAAAAAGCTTTGGCGGGTTTGTCAGCAGAGGAGATTGCTGCAGTTGAAAAATTTCTTAATAATTTTAGCATGCAGAAAGGAAAAGAATGAACACAGAATTAGAAACAAATACAGCCAATCATAAAATTAGCGCGAAAACGCGCTTTTCAATTGTCGCCGTGGCCCTTGTGGCTTTTATGGGGATATTAGCGGAAACAAGTTTGAATGTCACGTTTCCAACGCTTGAAAAGACCTTCGGACTTCCACTGAGTACGGTTCAGTGGGTAACGACCGCTTATTTATTAGTTGTTGCGATTGTTATGCCGACAAGTTCATATATTAGTCAACGTTTTCAAAATAGGACTTTATTTTTTTCAGGATTAATATTTTTTACCCTTGGAGATTTACTGAGTTTAATTTCTCCGAATTTTACTATTTTAATGGCGGGACGCTTAATTCAAGGAATTGGGACTGGTATTGCCATTCCATTGATGTTTAATCTTGTCTTAACTAAAATTCCGCGTGAGAGAGTAGGACTTTGGATGGGATTTGCTGGGATGATTTTGAGTATTGCCCCAGCACTTGGACCAACTTATGGTGGACTTTTAACAGGAACTTTAGGTTGGCGAATGATTTTTGCAATTATTTTGATTATCCCAATCTGTCTCTTTCCTTTAGGAGCTTGGGCTATTGAGAAAAGTGAAAAAATACGTCCAGGCAAATTTGATTTTATTGCTTTTATATTTTTGTCATTAGCAATGACCAGCGCTCTTTTAGCTTTAGATTCACTTTCAAGTGCTCATTTTTCATGGATCTGGTTAGTGGTCTTTATCTTGGGGTTGATTGCTTTTATATGGCGTTCAAAAACAAGTACATTGAATTTTATTGATATCAATGTTTTTAAGAGCCCAACTTTTACTTTGTCTGTCCTAGTTTATTGTATTTTACAATTTGTCAATTTGGGAATTAACTTTATCATTCCTAACTTCTTACAAGTTTCGTTAGGAGCTACAAGTACATTAGCAGGTTTTGCTTTATTGCCTGGTTCATTAATTGGTTCAGCAGCTCAAGGTCCAATTGGTGCGCTCTATGACCGCAAAGGGGCCAAGGGAATTTTATATAGTGGAAATACTGTATTCTTTATCGCTCTTGTTTTATTAACGATTTTTACTAAGAATCTGACTTTACTGGGTGTGATGGGACTTTATGTTGTATTCACAATCGGTCGTTCTTCAAGTTTTGCAACAACCATGACCAATAGTTTAGCTCAACTTCCTCATGATAAAGCTGCCTCTGGTAATGCTTGGTTTACTACAACTTCTCAATTTGCAGCGTCAGCAGGAACGGCTACAGCTAGTCTTATTGCAACAAAATCAAGTAATTTAACAACAGGAACTCAACATGTATTTATGTTTTTCCTTTGTCTTGCTTTGCTTAATTTTGTCTTCTATACTTTGATTTTGAACAAGAAGATAAAATAAATCTGATTAAAAAAGTTTCGTAATGATACGAAGCTTTTTTTATAATTTAATATAGTATGCTTAAAAAGCATAATTATTGATATAAAAAGCATTTCACGGCAGGTAAAAAATATTTTATAATAAAATCATCAAAAAGATAAAGCGATGTGAAGCTTTTGAGTTGACTTGAAGTGAACTTCAAGGAATATAATGAAAATAGAAGTTAAAAATGAATGGAGAAAAAATGTCAAACAATATTGAAAACAAAGTCGTCTTAATCACAGGAGCCTCAAGCGGTATTGGCCAAGCAACTGCTGAATTACTTGCTAAAAAAGGAGCCAAAATTGTACTAGCAGCAAGACGTGAAAATCGTTTGCAGGAGCTGGCTGATAAAATTAAAAAGGCTGGTGGACAAGCAATCTATCAAGTTACAGATGTAACTAATCCAGAAGATAATAAAAAGTTGGTACAATATGCGAAAGAAAATTTTGGCAAAATTGATGCTATTTTCTTGAATGCAGGAATCATGCCAAGTTCCCCTTTATCAGCTCTTCATGTTGAAGAATGGGAAAATATGGTTGATATTAATTTAAAAGGTGTACTTAATGGGCTCGCTGCTGTACTTCCTGAATTTACAGCTCAAAAATCAGGACATGTTATCACAACGAGTTCAGTTGCTGGCCTAAAAGCATATCCCAATGGTGGTGTTTATGGGGCAACAAAATGGGCGGTTCGTGAATTAATGGAGGTACTCCGAATGGAATCTGCTCAAGAAGGAACTCATATTCGGACAGCTACTATTTATCCGGCTGCTATAAATACTGAGTTACTGAATACAATCACTGACAAAGAAGCAGCAGAAGGAATGACAGCTCTTTATGAACAATATGGGATTAGTCCAGAGGCAATTGCTCGCATTGTTGCTTTTGCTCTTGAACAACCTGAAGACGTTAACGTCAGCGAGTTTACTGTTGGACCTACAACACAACCTTGGTAAAAAAGGAGAAAAAATGGAAATTGATGTAAAAAAGTTTTCTAAGCTACAAGATATTTATATTAGCCCAGACCCGCAAGAACATCGTCCTGCTTGGATTTGGTTTGCTTATATTGATGATGATTTAGCGGTAGCAGCAGGTCGCGGAACGGCATCAAGTTGGTGGAATTCGGCAATGATTTCACGTAAGGGTCAAATTCACATTGACGGGAAAGTCTATCAAGTGGAATTTGAACCTGTGACAGATAAAGAAAATATCGATAAGTTTATTGATTCTTATCGACAACGTTCAGGTTATAGTTGGGACCCTGCTTGGGAGAAAAATTTTAGACCGACAGTGATGCGCCTAAAATTTTTGAAGGAACTTGGAAAAAGCACAAGATAGAATGCCTTGAGAATTGAAGACAATTGGAGGTTAAAATGGAAAAACAAACCGCAGGACATGAACAACTTGGAGAATTTGCCCCAAAATTTGCTGAATTAAATGACGATATTCTTTTTGGAGAAGTCTGGAGTCGTGAAAAAGAACTTTCAGCACATGAACGTAGCGTCATTACGATTACTGCTTTGATTGCTGGTGGAAATTTTGAACAATTAAATTTTCATATGGCAAAAGGAAAAGAAAATGGAATCAGTCAGGAAGAAATTTCAGAAATAATTACTCATCTGAGTTTTTATGTGGGGTGGCCAAAGGCTTGGTCGGCTTTTAATATTGCAAAAAAAATTTGGGAATAAGAGGGGAAAGCTATGACAATTACGGTCAACATTTTGTACCAAGGTGAGGGGGAGAAGGCCCATCTCTTTGCTGACGAAATGGTCAGTTCTGGTCTTGTCGATAAAATACGTCAACAAAGTGGAAATTTACGTTATGAATATTTTGTTCCTTTGGATAATCAACAAGCAATTCTATTGATTGATGAATGGGAAAACCAAGAAGCAATTGACATTCATCATAAAAGTCCGATGATGCCAAAAATTGCTGAATTGAGAGAAAAATATCAACTGCGCCTAAAGGTAACGCGTTATCAGCAGATTGATTAGAAAAGAGAGAACGAAATGAATAAAAAAGAATTAGACAATGCTCTTATTTTTCCTCAAGGAGAAAAAAATCCTTATGGTGCTTATTTTACTGGCCAATCTTATTTAGAAGGAATGATTGCAGATAAGGACTTGCCCTTTGGTGTTGGAAATGTGACTTTTGAGCCGGGCTGTCGTAATCATTGGCATATTCATAAAGATGGTTATCAAGTTTTATTGGTTACAGCCGGTGAGGGATGGTATCAAGAAGAGGGTAAGGAGGCCCAACTTTTACATGCGGGCGATACGATTGTTACTCATGCAGGAGTTAAACATTGGCATGGAGCGACAAAAGATAGCTGGTTCAGTCATGTGGCCATTACCGCGGGAGAAGCAGTTTGGTTAGAAGAAGTTTCTGATGAACAATATGAAAACTTATAAAATAAAAGAGTATTTCCGAACATTCAGCAAAACCGAACAATAAATTGAAAAAGTTCTAGTTTTATCCGCTAGAGCTTTTTTTATTTGGCTCATTAGAATAGAATAAGAAGCATAAAGAATTCCTTAAATGGATGGAGGATATTGTGGAAAAAGAAAAGTTGCTCTATGAAGGAAAAGCTAAGAAACTGTATTTTACTGATGATTCAGAGGTGCTCTGGGTGGAATATTGTGATCAAGCGACTGCATTAAATGGTGCTCGTAAAGAACAGATTACGGGAAAAGGTGCTCTAAATAATCAAATTACTTCATTAATTTTTGAAAAATTAAATGCTGAAGGTTTAGAAACGCATTTCATAGAAAAGATATCAAAAACCGAACAATTGAATAGAAAAGTTTCAATAATTCCTTTAGAAGTTGTTTTAAGAAATGTTGTTGCTGGTTCTTTTGCCAAACGATTTGGTCTTGAAGAAGGAATTGTTTTAAAAGAACCAATTGTTGAGTTTTACTATAAGGATGATGCTTTAGATGACCCATTTATTAATGATGAACATGTTAGATTCCTGAACATTGCAACTTATTCAGAGATTGAATTTTTAAAGAGTGAAACGCGTAAAATCAACGAGATTTTGAAAAAAATATGGGCTGGAATTGGCTTAACTTTGGTTGATTTCAAACTTGAATTTGGCCGTCTTGCTGACGGAAGAATTATTCTTGCTGATGAAATTTCACCTGATACTTCACGTCTCTGGGATGCGAATGGTCAGCATATGGATAAAGATGTTTTCAGACGTAATATTGGCGATTTAGTTGAAACTTATACTGAAGTTTTGAATTTGTTAGAAAATGCGAAATAAATGAGTTCTAGTTTTTAGGACAGTTCCTCACATCTTATATAGAAAGAATTTTAAAATGACTAAAGTACGTGTTTACGTGGCTTACAAAGCCTCAATTCTCGACCCTCAAGCCCAAGCGATTAAAGCGGCAACTCATAAAATGGGTTATCAAGAAGTTACAGAATTAAATGTTGGAAAATTTTTCGATTTTGAATTTGATGCAGAAGCTGAGATTGCTCGCGCAAAAGCAATTGAAATTGCCAATGAATTGTTGGCAAATCCAAATATGGAAACTTATAAAATTGAAATTTTGAATGAACAAAGCGAAGGAGCTAATTAATGAAATTTGCAGTCATTCAATTTCCAGGGTCAAATTGTGATTTTGATTTACTTTGGGCAATTCGTGATGTTATGGGAGCTGAGGCAGAATTTGTCTGGCATGATGAGAAGTCGCTTGCAGGTTTTGACGGAGTGTTGATTCCAGGGGGCTTTTCTTATGGTGATTATTTACGCTGTGGTGCGATTGCGTCATTTGCCAATATTATGCCGGAAATCAAACGTTTGGCTAAAGAAGGGAAACCTGTTTTTGGCACTTGCAATGGATTTCAAATTTTGGTTGAATCTGGACTTTTACCGGGTGTATTGATTCGCAATGAGGGTTTGAAATTTGTTTCCAAATGGCAAGCTCTTAAAGTTGAAAATAATCAAAGTAATTTTACGACCGAATATGCTAAGGATGCTTTGATTAATTTACCAATTGCTCACGGTGAGGGGCAATATGTTGCTGACGAAGCTCAGCTTGCTGAACTTAAAGCAAATGGGCAAATTATTTTCACTTATGCTGACGAAAATCCTAATGGGTCAGTTGAAAATATTGCTGGAATTATCAATAAAGAAGGAAATGTGCTTGGGATGATGCCTCACCCTGAGCGGGCCATGGAAGAACTGCTTGGTGGCGCTGACGGAGTATATTTGTTTGCTTCTGTCTTGAAAAACTTTGTTGGAAAATAAAAAAATTACTGACAGAATTTAGATTTTAAAAAACGAATCTGTCAGTAAATTTGTAATTTGAAATAATTGAATTCAGAGCGCTGAAAGCTTTTAAAGTAGAGAATATACAAGTTGCATTTCTATTGGAACGTATATTCTTTAGACTACTAATGCAGTAAATTGGACTGTAGTTTTCTACGTTTTTAAGCAAGCGTTTCTCATATCTTATAGGAGAATAACATGACTTTGGAGATGTCACCAGAACAGATTCAAGAAAGCAAAATTTACCGTGAGTGGGGACTGACGGATGAAGAATATTTGAAAATCAAGGATGAGATTCTTGATGGCCGTTTGCCAAACTTTACGGAAACTGGGATGTATGCCGTGATGTGGTCAGAACATTGCTGTTACAAAAATTCAAAACCTGTCTTAAAAAAATTTCCGACGACTGGTCCACAAGTCTTGATGGGGCCTGGTGAAGGGGCTGGGGTTGTGGATATTGGTGATGATTTGGCGGTTGTTTTCAAGGCTGAATCTCATAATCATCCATCTTACGTTGAACCTTATGAAGGTGCAGCAACTGGTTCTGGTGGTATTATTCGTGATATTTTTTCAATGGGAGCTCGTCCAATTGCAATTTTGGATAGTTTACGTTTTGGGCCAATTGACAATGGTAAAACACGTCATATTGTGGACCAAGTGACAGCCGGGATTGCAGGATATGGCAACTGTATTGGAATTCCGACGGTTGGTGGCGAAGTAGCCTTTGATGAATCATACGCTGGAAATCCTTTGGTGAATGTCATGTGTGTGGGCTTGATTGAACATAAACATATTCAAAAGGGACAAGCTAAAGGTGTGGGAAATTCTATTTTTTATGTCGGAGCGAAAACAGGACGTGACGGCATTCATGGGGCGTCTTTTGCTTCTAAAGAATTTGGTTCTGGTTCAGAAACACAACGTTCAGCGGTTCAAGTCGGAGATCCATTTATGGAAAAACTATTGCTTGAAGCTTGTATTGAAGTCATCCAAAATCATGGCGATATTTTAGTTGGAATTCAAGATATGGGAGCAGCTGGATTGGTTTCATCTACATCAGAAATGGCTTCAAAAGCGGGATCAGGTCTGCGTCTTAACTTGGATAATGTGCCTCAGCGTGAAACAGATATGATTCCTTATGAAATGATGTTGTCTGAGTCACAAGAACGCATGGTGCTTTGTGTCAAAAAAGGACATGAACAAGAAATTATTGATTTATTTAAAAAATACGACCTTGATGCTGTGAATATTGGGCAAGTGACTGATGATGGCTTTTATACGCTTTATCATAAAGGGCAAATGGTTGCTCATGTTCCAGTTGATTCATTGGCGGAAGATGCTCCAACTTATTACCGTGAGGCAAAAGTTCCTGAGCGAATTCAAAAATTTACTGACAGCGAAAAATATCTTCCAGAAATTACTGACAGCGCGGTCAGTGAAATTTTCAAAAAACTTTTGGCTCAACCGACAATTGCTAGCAAGAAATCAATTTATGAAACTTATGATTCGCGCGTGATGACCAACACTGTTGTTGCACCAGGCTCAGATAGCGCAGTTTTACGAGTGCGTGGCACTAACAAGGCACTTACGATGACAACGGACTGTAACGCTCGCTATCTCTATCTTGATCCAGAAAAAGGAGGAGCAATCGCAGTTGCTGAAGCGGCTCGTAATATCGTGGCCTCTGGTGGAAAACCGCTTGCGATTACTGACTGTTTGAACTTTGGAAATCCGGAAAAACCAGAACAATTTTGGGAATTAACAACAGCGGCTGATGGAATCTCACGTTCTTGTTTGGCCCTTGATACACCAGTTATTTCAGGAAATGTCAGTCTTTACAATGAGACAAACGGTTCAGCTATTTTACCTACCCCAATGATTGGAATGGTTGGTTTGATTGAGGATGTAAAAAATATTACGACTCAAGAATTTAAAAAAGCAGGTGATTTGATTGTTTTGGTTGGTCAAACCTTTGATGATTTTTCAGGTTCTGAACTTCAAAAAATGCTGACAGGAGAAATTTCTGGCAGAATTGATTTTGATTTAGAAACTGAAAAAATCAATCAAGACTTTGTTTTAAAAGCAATTAATGACGGATTGGTCAGCTCAGCACATGACTTGGCAGAGGGTGGATTAGCGGTTGCCTTGGCTGAATCTGCTTTTGCAAATGGCTTAGGCGTTGATGTGAAAGTTGATTTAACCAATGCCCAATTATTCTCAGAAACGCAAGGTCGCTTTGTACTCTCAATTTCACCAGAAAATCAAGCTGATTTTGAAAAATTACTGACAGAACTTTCTGTCAGTGGCGAAGTAATCGGAAAAGTTACTAACAGCGGAATTTTGAAGATGAATGAACTTTCTATTTCTACTGACGAAGCTGTCAGCATTTATGAAGGAGCCCTCCCATGTCTGATGAAATGACAAGCGCAACATTTACTGAGCAAGAGTGGTCGCACTTTGAAGCGAAGACATTAAATGAAGAATGTGGACTTTTCGGTGTTTGGGGACATCCTGATGCCGCTCGCCTGACCTATTTTGGACTTCATGCTCTCCAACATCGCGGGCAAGAAGGTGCAGGGATTTTGGTCAATAATAATGGAAAACTCAATCGTCATCGTGGTTTGGGTCTAGTCACTGAAGTTTTCCGTGACGAAAAAGATTTGGAAGAACTGACAGGGTCAGCAGCCATTGGACATGTTCGTTATGCCACGGCTGGCTCAGCAAATATCAATAATATTCAGCCTTTCCAGTTTGAATTTCATGACGGAGCACTTGGACTTGCCCACAATGGAAATTTAACCAACGCCCAATCCTTGCGTTGTGAACTTGAAAAATCTGGGGCAATCTTCTCCAGTAATTCAGACACAGAAATCCTCATGCATTTGATTCGCCGTAGTCATCATCCAGAATTTATGGGCAGAGTCAAAGAAGCGCTCAATACGGTCAAAGGTGGCTTTGCCTATCTCATTATGACTGAAAACTCAATTGTCGCAGCCCTTGACCCTAATGGATTTCGACCACTCTCAATCGGAAAAATGAGCAACGGTGCACTTGTTGTGGCCTCAGAAACCTGTGCTTTTGATGTCGTTGGCGCCACTTGGATTCAAGATGTTCAACCCGGTGAAATCATTGAAATTAATGACGACGGCATTCATGTGGACCAATTTACTGACAGCACCAACATGACCATTTGTTCAATGGAATACATCTATTTTGCCCGTCCTGACAGTAATATTGCTGGAGTTAATGTTCATACTGCCAGAAAACGTTCAGGAAAAATTTTAGCCCAAGAAGCCCAAATTGATGCTGATATTGTCATCGGTGTGCCTAATTCATCACTCAGTGCTGCTTCAGGCTACGCTGAAGAATCTGGCTTGCCTTACGAAATGGGCCTGATTAAAAATCAGTATGTGGCAAGAACATTTATTCAACCGACTCAAGAACTTCGTGAACAAGGCGTTCGCATGAAATTAAGTGCTGTTCGAGGTGTTGTAGAAGGAAAACGCGTCATTATGGTTGATGATAGTATTGTGCGTGGGACAACCAGCCGTCGCATTGTCAAACTCCTCAAAGACGCAGGCGCCGCTGAAGTTCATGTGGCAATCGCCAGTCCCGCTCTCAAATATCCATGTTTTTATGGCATCGACATTCAAGACCGTGACGAACTCATCGCAGCCACACACACGACAGATGAAATCAGAGAAGCGATCGGAGCGGATAGTCTGACCTATCTCAGCCAGACAGGACTTGTCGAGGCGATTGGTCATGATAAACTTTGCTTGTCATATTTTGATGGCGAATATCCAACACCGCTTTATGATTATGAAGCAGACTATTTGGAGTCTTTGGAAAAAAATAGCTTGAAATAGAAAATAATATAGCCATGAGAATTTTCATGGTTTTTTAGTTTGAAAATATGACTTATAAATGATTACAAAAAAGCATTATTGCTTATTGGAAAAAATAATTCTATAATATAATTATAAGAGAGGTGAGAAATGTACCAAGAACAGCGCTTAAATGCAATAATAGCTGAGTTATCAGTAAATGGGGAATTATCTGTTGTAAAAGCAATGAAAAAATTTAATGTTTCACGAGATACTATCAGAAGAGACTTTACAATTTTATCAGAAAAAAAACTAGCTAAGAGGACTCATGGGGGACTAATCTCAATAAAATCAAGTTCAGACATTCTTTCATTTAATGAACGCTTGATTGAAATGTCAGAAGAAAAAATAAATATTGCGAAACAGGCTAAAAAATTGATAAGGAATAACGGAATCTATTTCTTTGATGTTTCAACAATAGTATTGGCCTTAGGACAAATTTTGAATCCGGAGATGAAAATAACGATTTATTCACACGCTTTGGATTTGGCAATTCTTATGTCTGATAAACCAAATATAGAGTTCCATCTTTTAGGGGGCAAATTTTATTCTAAAAATAGATTTTTCTTCTCTCTAAATGAAATAGAATTACTTAAAAATGTTAATTTTGATGCAGGTTTTTTTGGAGCCGCGGGTTTAAGAGATGGTGAAGTTAGTTTTGATGATGAGAAAGATGTTTTCGTTAAAAAAATTGCAATGAAACAATCTTGTCAAAAAATTTTGCTTGCCCAAACCGGTAAAATAAATCTGAAGGCAAAATATACTTTGAGTCGTTTAGAAAGTTTTGACCAAATCATAGATGAGAAAAATGGGGAAAGTTAAAGATGGAAAATATAAAATTAATAATTAGTGATATTGATGGAACAATATTAGACTCTAACCATCAGATTGATTCGCAGCTACCTGAGATAATGAAAAAAATGAAAAATAAAGATATCCCATTGGTATTAGCATCAGCACGCTCTCCAATTGGAATGTTAGAAATAGCTGACAAATTAGGATTATATCATACCCCGTTAGCATGTTATAACGGAGCATTAATTGGTTATTTTGATAAAAATAAAATATTTAGAATCATAAGTGAAGAGACCATAAGTAAAGTTGAACTTAGGAAAATTTTAAAAATTTTATCAGAAAATTTTCCTCAAATTTCAGTAAATCTTTATTCGAAAACCTTATGGTTAGTAGAAGAAGAAAATAAGTGGACTAAAATTGAGGCAGAAATTGTTGGGACTAATCCTCAAATTACAAATTTTGAAGGAAAAAGCGCTCATAAATTATTGGTAATTGGAGAGAACGAAGACATCTATCAATTATTAAAAAAACTAAAAAGAAGTCAGTTTAACGAGGTAGACTTTTATTTATCAAAAGATAATTATTTAGAAATTACATCCAACAAAGTTTCAAAAGAGCACGCTTTAAAAGAAATTGCAAAGTATTACGGCGTACCTTTATTTTCTACAATGGCAATTGGTGATAACTTCAATGATGTTCCAATGTTAGAAAGTGCAGGATTAGGTGTAGCGATGGGCAACTCTCCTCAAGAAGTAAAAAATATTGCAGATTATATTTCACAGTCAAATGATCATTCAGGAGTTTCTTCAGCCGTTAAAAAATTCTTGTTTAATTAGAAAAGCTTAAATCATAAATTTATTTGTATTTTAAAAAATAATCGAATTTATTATTTATTTTTTTATCACTAATATGTTAGGATAAGAAATAAAAGCAAGTGAGGTGAGCAAATGATTATTACAATAGTTGGAGGAACTGGACTAGTTGGTCAAGGTATTTTCAAGGAACTTGCCCAAGTTGCAGATTATGAATTACACAGTTTATCAAGAAATGGTAAATCTAAAGCTCATCTCGCTGAGCCAGTCATTTACCATGCTGCTAATCTAATCGAACCTGGGGATTGGCAAGATCTTTTACAAAAATCAGATTGGGTGATTGATGCGGTAGGAATTCTATTTCCAAGTAAATCAAAGGGAACAACTTATGAAAAAAATAGTATTCAACCAGCAAAAATAATTATTGATACAATAGTTAACTCAGAAAATCAATGTCTTTTTATTTCGGCAAATGATGGTCCTTTTTTTATGAATGACTATATGAGAGCTAAAAAAGAAGTGGAGGCTTATGGTCAAAAACGTTTGAAATCAAGATTTGTTTCTGTTTTTCCAGGAATTGTCTATGATGCTTCACGAAAAAGCAGTTATTTTCCAGCACGCCTATTGGAACCACTCATAAAAATTCCGTTTTTTTCTTTCTTAAAAAGTTATCGTCCAATTAAACGAAGTCAATTTGCTAAAGAGATTCATAAAATTATCGAAGGAAAAGAAAGTTCACTGACCACTCGTATTAAATAAAAAACTCATGTTTAGACATGAGTTTTTCTAATTTACTTTGATTTTTTAAGAAGTGGAACTATTTTTGGATAAATAAGATAGGTGATGATAATTAAGATAATCAATGACGTAGCAATAAGATTCCATGATTTCATTAGTTCAATACTTCGAGCTGTAGGAATAGGGGTTGAAGTAATAACGAACAGGGTCTTGATAGATAAGCCGTTTTTCATGATGATAAGTGAACCTAAAAGCATTAACAAAAATTGGTGAAGAATACTTCCGATATTTTGAATGGTATATTTTACCCAGATCCGTTTATCTTCAACGATATTAACAGTACTTTCATAGTCTTGAGTTAAGCTTGAATTTAAACTTCCTTTAAATAAGCTAGTAAGGAATAAACCTAGAGCAAATAGAGGACTAAAAACAATCAAAAGTAAACCTAGAAAAATGCCGATTAAAGAGTAGGTTTTGACATTATTTCCAAGTAAATTTTTGACCTTAGAAGCAAAGACAATTCCTAAAACATAAGGAAGATAAAACTGTAAAAATAAATGCTGATGACCATAAAAACCAGCGACATACAAAGAACAAAAAAGAAATAAATAATTTCCCACTGCCCCATTAATAGCTGTCAAATATGATAATTTACGAGGGATATTTCTTTGAATTTTATTTTTGAAAAAATTCATAGCGACAATATAGAGGGTGACCAAAAAGAAAAATCCGAAAATGAAATAATCAAATTCTAAACTATTGGCAAGTAATCGACTTGAACGTAATAGAAAGAGGCAAACAAAAAATAAAGCAAATAAAATAAGATATTTATATGAAGCTTTTTCTAAATCATTTGGATCAACTTTGTAATTGTCCAAATTTCCAACTAATTGGAAGGAGAGAAGATAAACTATTCCATAGAAGACAAAGAACAGGGGATATTTTAGAGAAGGGGATAAGACAAAAGAAAAGCCAAGGGCTAAAAATAAAAGTAAGCTAACTAAGGTTTTTCCTTTGATGAGCTGGTTAGTATTTTTTAGATAATAATTTACCGAAGTGTTTGACATCGGCAACCAAGCTGCACTCACTCCTAAAAGAATACCGGATAAAGTGTAGAAAGGAAAGTAGAAAGAACCCATAAATCCTAACAAGGAACCAAGTAAACCGGCATACAATGAAATTTTTAAAAGACTATAGCTGTTAATTCTTGTTTTTATTCCCCTTATAAAGAATACGCCAGTCATTCTGAAAGTATAAAAGAGCAAAAAAGGAAGGAGGGCAAGAAGCGAGGTTCCTTTTGCAATTTGAATAAAAATCATGAATGGAAGGACAATAATTGTATTACTTAATATTAAGAGGGCAGACTTTCCCAAAGAATTTAGATGTTGAGTCATTTTTCTCCTATCTTTTCTATTTTGACATCTAAATCCATTATAAGGCAAAGTGTATTAAAAAGACAGCTTCACTAGGATTAGTACGCAGATAATTCATCTAAAAAGCGCAAATAATTTTTTATAAATAACGAATCAAAAAGTTTGACCATTGCTGACCAAAGTATTATAATTAGAATGTAGTGAGAAAAAGATAATAAACACTACTAACTATGAAATTGAAATGAGGTGTTTTTATGGACATCGAAAAAATGACAACAACGATGCAAGAAGCACTTGGTTCAGCGCAACAAATTGCGCAAGTTCGTCATCACCAAGTGATCGAAGTTCCACATTTATGGCGAATTTTTGTTCAACCCAATAGTTTTGGGGCGAACTTTTATAAAGATTTAGGGATTGACCTAGATGACTTTACAAATTTAATTGAAAAAGAAATTGACAAAATTAATTCAGTAGAAGGTTCAAATATTACTTATGGTCAAAACCTAAGTCCAGATTTGTTCCAAATATTTACTGAAGCAGACAAAATTGCGCAAAAAATGGGCGATGAATATCTATCAACTGAGATTATTCTCCTTGCCCTCTTTGAATTAAAACAAAATCCATTGACCAGTTATTTGGTTAGCCATGGACTAACAAAAGCAAAAGCGCAAGCTGCGATTGAAAAATTACGCGGAGGTGATAAAGTGACCAGTCAAAATGCAGAAGAAACATACAAAGCACTTGAAAAATATGGGGTAGATCTCGTTGCTCAAGTTAAATCAGGTAAACAAGATCCCGTTATCGGACGTGATGAAGAAATTCGTGATGTCATTCGAGTGCTTTCTCGTAAAACAAAAAATAACCCCGTTCTTATTGGTGAACCTGGGGTTGGTAAAACAGCTATTGTCGAAGGATTGGCACAAAGAATTGTCAGAAAAGACGTTCCTGAAAATCTGAAAGATAAAACAATCTTTTCACTTGATATGGGTGCCCTGATTGCAGGAGCGAAATATCGTGGTGAATTTGAAGAACGTTTGAAAGCAGTCCTTAATGAAGTGAAAAAATCAGATGGACAAATTATCCTCTTTATTGATGAACTTCATACGATTGTTGGTGCAGGTAAGACCGAAGGCTCTATGGACGCTGGGAACCTTTTAAAACCAATGCTTGCACGTGGTGAACTCCATTTGATTGGGGCAACTACCTTGGATGAATATCGTAAATACATGGAAACAGATAAAGCACTTGAACGTCGTTTCCAAAAGGTATTGGTTACTGAACCTACTGTTGAAGATACAATTTCAATCTTGCGTGGTCTAAAAGAACGTTTTGAAATTCACCATGGAGTGACCATTCATGATAATGCTTTAGTCGCAGCAGCAACTCTTTCAAATCGCTATATTACTGACCGGTTTTTACCAGATAAAGCTATTGACTTGGTTGATGAAGCCAGTGCAACAATTCGTGTAGAAATGAATTCACTCCCAACTGAACTTGACCAAGCTAATCGTCGCTTGATGCAATTAGAAATTGAAGAAGCGGCCCTCAAAAAAGAACGAGATGATGCTTCTAAGAAACGTCTTGAAATTATACGTGGTGAAATTGCTGAACTTCGAGAAGAAAACAATCAACTCAAAGCGCAATGGGAAGCTGAGAAAAAAGAAGTGGGCAATATTTCTGAAAAAAGAAATGAATTAGAACATGCTCGCCACGAATTGGAAGAAGCTCAAAATGAAGGAAACTTAGAAAAAGCAGCAGCCCTTCGTTATGGTAAAATTCCTGAAATTGAAAAAGAACTCAAAGCTATTGAAGAAAAAGCAAAATCAGATGATTTATCCTTAGTTCAAGAATCAGTCACTGAAGAACAAATCGCCGAAGTGGTTGGACGCATGACAGGTATTCCAATTACCAAATTGGTTGAAGGTGAACGTGAAAAATTACTTCACTTGCCAGAAACACTGCATCAAAGGGTCGTTGGACAAGATGAAGCTGTTGAAGCCGTATCTGATGCCATTATCCGTGCGCGTGCAGGAATTCAAGACCCTAACCGTCCACTTGGCTCATTCCTCTTCCTCGGTCCAACTGGGGTAGGTAAGACGGAGCTTGCGAAAGCTCTGGCTGAAAATCTCTTTGATTCAGAAGAACATATGGTTCGGATTGACATGAGTGAATATATGGAAAAACACTCTGTCTCTCGTTTAGTTGGAGCACCTCCAGGATATGTCGGTTACGATGAAGGAGGCCAATTGACTGAAGCCGTTCGTCGTAATCCTTATACAATCATCTTGCTTGATGAAATCGAAAAAGCACATCCAGATGTCTTCAATATCTTGTTGCAAGTTTTGGATGACGGCCGTTTGACTGACTCTAAAGGTGTTCTCGTTGACTTTAAGAACACAGTGTTGATTATGACTTCAAATGTCGGTTCTCAATATTTGCTTGATAATGTTGGAGAAAATGGTGAAATTTCGGAAGAAACAACTGAAAACGTGATGTCTCAACTTCGGGCACATTTCAAACCAGAATTTCTAAATCGAATTGATGATACCATTCTTTTCAAACCATTGGCACTTGAGGATATTAAGAATATTATCGTTAAAATGACTAGCCAACTTTCACATCGTCTTGAAGAAATGGATGTTCAACTTGAGTTGAGTGAAGAAGTAAAAGTTTGGATTGCCGAAAATGCTTATGAACCAGCTTATGGTGCACGTCCACTCAAACGTTATTTGACAAAAGTCATCGAAAATCCATTAGCTAAGCTGATTATCGGAGGAAAAATTCCACCAAAATCAAAAGTTATTGTAACACTTATAGATAACAAGATTGACTTTGATATTCAAACAATTGCTGAATAAATAGAAAAAAACCGTTAGCTGATGCTGGCGGTTTTTTTAATTTGATATGCTATTGAAGTTGAAATAAAATGTTATTTCCGAACGATTCAAACAAAAAGTTTCAGTACTACCCGCTGAAACTTTTTTTATGTTTGAAAATCATTTAACATGGAAGTAGAATAAAATAAATCAGAAAATGGAGAATGACAGTGTCTGAGAATGCGTATGCAAAATCTGGGGTAGATGTAGAAGCAGGATATGAGGTGGTTTCTCGTATTAAGAAGCATGTGGCTAAAACCGAACGTTTGGGTGTGCTTGGTGCACTGGGTGGTTTTGGTGGAAGTTTTGATTTATCTGTGCTTGATGTCAAAGAGCCAGTATTGATTTCAGGGACAGATGGTGTGGGAACTAAATTGATGTTAGCCATTCAAGCAGACAAACATGACACGATTGGGATTGATTGCGTAGCCATGTGCGTCAATGATATTATTGCTGCTGGGGCTGAGCCATTGTATTTTTTGGATTATATTGCCACAGGGAAAAATATTCCTGAAAAATTGGAGCAAGTTGTGGCTGGAGTGGCCGAAGGTTGCTTGCAAGCAGGAGCAGCGCTGATTGGTGGAGAAACAGCCGAAATGCCCGGAATGTATGATGAAGATGATTACGATTTAGCTGGTTTTTCTGTGGGTGTGGCTGAAAAATCACAATTAATTGATGGTGAAAAAGATGTGGAAGCGGGCGATGTTTTGCTTGGTCTTGCCTCATCTGGGATTCATTCTAACGGATACTCTTTGGTTCGGAAAGTTTTTTCTGACTTTGATTTGAATGAATCGTTGCCTGAACTTGACCAATCTTTGATTGATACTCTTTTAACTCCGACAAAAATCTATGTCAAAGAGCTTTTACCCTTGATTAAACAAAATAAAATAAAAGGGATTGCTCATATTACAGGCGGAGGATTCCATGAGAATTTACCAAGAATGTTCGGAAATAGCTTGTCAGCTGAAATTATCGAAGGTTCTTGGAATATTTTACCAATTTTCAAAGCTCTTGAAAAATATGGGGATATCAAACATGAAGAAATGTATGAAATTTTCAATATGGGAATTGGAATGGTAATCGCTGTTGCTCCTGAAAATGCCGAAACTCTCAAAAAAGAGTTGAATGCATTTGAAATTGGTAAAATGGTCAAAAGACAAGATTCAGCAGTAGTGATTAAAAAATAAATTTTTTTCATTGAGAATAGGGGATAGCATGAAAATTGCAGTATTTGCATCAGGAAATGGCTCAAACTTTCAAATACTAGCTGAACAATTTCCAGACCAAGTGAAATTTGTTTTTTCAGACCATCATGATGCTTATGTACTTGAACGTGCTGAGCGATTAGGGGTGGCAAAGGCAAGTTTGGAGTTAAAAGAATTTTCTTCAAAAGTGGATTATGAAAAGGCCTTGGTGGAAATTTTAAAAGATCAAGAAATTGATTTAATTCTCTTGGCGGGCTACATGAAAATTATTGGTGCGACGGTGCTATCAAAATATAAAGGAAAGATAATCAATGTTCACCCTTCTTATCTTCCAGATTTTGCCGGATCTCCTCATGCGATTGAAGAGTCACATAAGGCAAAAAAGGGATTGGGAATCAGTATTCATTATGTTGATGAGGGTGTTGATACTGGGGAATTGATTGCTCAAATCCCGCTCGCTTATCACGAAGATTTAGAAGTCTATGAGCGTTCTGTCCATGAAGCAGAGCACAAGCTCTATCCAGAAGTCGTTCGCCAAATTATACTTCATCAGCAATGATGAAGTTTTTTTTCTTACGTTTTAGCTTAATAAAAATAAGAGAAAATTTTCAGTTCTTTTAAGAAAATAAAACATCTAAAATACTTTTGTAAGCGCTATTTACTTTTGAAATTTAAATGCTAAAATGTAGTGGTAACATAATCTTAAGTAAAATAAGAGAAGGAAAAATGGTAAAGTATCTTAAAGAATTCAAATTTGAAAATTTTATGGTTTTCTTACTTATCACGATTGATATTGCTCTTGCGGTCTTGAGTTCGGTCTTTTTAGCAAATGTGCTCAATTCTTTGATTGCAAAAGAGATGAATCAATTTTTCTTATGGTTAGCTATTGATATTATCCTTTGGATGGTCGATAGTTTTGTTCAAGGAGCGCGTGATGTTTGGAAAGAAATTGCCATACAAAAACAGCTTAATGCTGTACGCCGAGATATCATTGAGCCTCTGACGGAAATTTCTTATTCTGATTTTGAGAAAAATAGTAAGGAAGATTATAATTCGTGGTTAAATAATGATACAAAACT
>OIZF01000766.1_pt1 | contig 21179 bp, 17 predicted proteins | sample 1588471 | NCBI WGS metagenome assembly OIZF01 (sample SAMN03283279) | human gut metagenome | biome: human-associated habitat; material: feces | host: Homo sapiens | place: Peru | collected 2012
AGACTGGCTGCCGAGGCTGCAAGAAAGGCTCAGGAGGAGGCTGCTGCCCAGGCTGCTGCTCAGGCGAAGGCAAAAGCGCAGGCTAGGGCGCGTGCTGCTGCCGAGGCTGCCCAGCGTGCCGCCGCAGAACAGGCTGCCCGTCAGGCTGCTGCCGAACAGGCTGCAAGAAAGGCGGAGGCTGAAAGACAGGCTGCTGAGTTGAAGGCGAAGATGGATGCGGAACGCAGTACCCGTGAGATTGCCGCTGCCAAGAAGGAGGCACAGGAGGCTTCTACCTTGAGTTCGGTAGACCGCATGCTGAGCGGTGGATTCGAGGCTAACCGTGGCCGGTTGCCGATGCCTATCAGCGGCAGTTACCGTGTGGTGAGTCATTTCGGTCAGTATAACGTGGAAGGCTTGAAGGGCGTAACGCTCGACAATAAGGGTATCAATATCCAGGGCAAGCCGGGTTGTGTGGCTCGCAGCATCTACGATGGTGAGGTGAGTGCCGTCTTCGGTTATGGTGGCATGTGGAACGTGCTGGTCCGTCATGGTGCCTACATCTCTGTTTACTGTAATCTGAAATCGGTCAGCGTTCATAAGGGTCAGAAGGTAAGTACCCGTCAGGCTTTGGGTAGTGTTGGCTCTGAAAACATCCTCCAGTTCCAGCTTCGCAAGGAGACTGCCAAGCTCAATCCGGAGGCTTGGCTGAGCCGATAATGTATGAAATGGTGCAGCTGAAAGTTTTGCCCCACACGCCCTGAAAGGGCAGAAGCTCCTAGCCCAGGGCATCGCCCTGGGTATGATGGCAATCAGTAAGACGCCCTGTAAGGGCAAAAACTTTAAAACTCCAGGCAAAATATAAAGCTTTTGCCCTTACAGGGCGACAGGTTTGCGTCCGTAATTACCCAGGGCGATGCCCTGGGCTAGGAGCTTTTGGGCTTTCAGCCCGACCTTGCTGCCATTATCTGGACTTATGACACACCCTCTTTAAATAAATCCTTGCTGCTTGAGGGCTTCGAGGAAACTTTGGCTCATCGCCTCGCAATCCTTCTTTGTGTATCGGATGTCGGTGAAAACCTGGGCTAGGGTCTCTACGTTGTTGATGCGTACAAACTCCTTGTTTTCTTCAAGAGCTTCCTTCTCTGCATAGAAGTCATCTATCTTTTCTGGGGTGTAATCTTCGAAATGCTCGTGGTGGATGATGCTGCGCAGAGGGAGACGGTCGCTCAGGGCTGGATGTTCTGCCGGCCAGCCGATGGTCAATGTGGCTACTGGCATTACAAGCTTAGGGAGCTTCAGGGTGTCGATGATCATCTTTGGCATATAAACCGTAGTTCCCAGGAAACAGGTGCCCAAACCAGCCTCTTCTGCCAGATTGGTAAAGGTCTGGGTAAAGAGAAGGGCATCGGTAGCTGCATTCATAAAAGAGAGAATGTTGTCATAGCCCGGGGTTCCCTTGCGGTTCTCTGCCCAGAGGGTTGTGCGGCGATAATCGGCACAGATGGTGAGGACGACAGGGGCTTCTGTTACCATCGGCTGGTTAAAGTGGGCTGGCGCCAGCGCCTTCTTTCCTTCTTCACTTCTTGTTACCACAACGCTGTAAAGCTGCAGATTTCCCATTGTCGGGGTACGCTCTGCCTCTTCCAAAAGGCGGTTCAGGAGTTCTTCAGATACTTCCTTCTCTGCATATTTTCTGATGCTTGTTCTGTTCTTAATCGATTCCATATCTTTTTTATTTTATCATTATACCTTATTATATAAATAGGAGTTCTGTTCCATTTCAGAACCCTATTTTTGCTGCAAAGTTAGTGAAAGTTTCCCAAAAAGTTGCCTTTCTTTCGCTTTTTTAGTGAAATATATGCCAAAACGTTTCAGATTTTAGAAATAAAAGTTTAATTTTGCACCTAAATATGAAACGTTTGATATGAAATATACTGAAAATATGACTTTTGAAGAGGCTTCCAAGGCTCTTATAGATGAATTGAATGCTAATCTGGCAACACTTCATCAGAATTATCATGTAGAACAGTCTGATTGGAATAAACTCTATGATCAGATAGCCAATGTTGTTTCAGAGGAAACTCATCTTCCTGTTTTCTCTCCTGAAGTGATGGAGGTGCGACCTCGAGAACTGGAATGCGATGTGGTGCGATTCCAGAATAATAAGGAGAAATGGGTGGCTCTGGTAGGACTGCTCGATGGTCATCCATACGAAATCTTCACGGGTTTGCAGGATGAGGACGAGGGTATCATGCTGCCTAAATCTGTAAGCAAAGGCAAGATTGTGAAGACCATTCTGGATGGAGGCTTGAAGCGATACGACTTCCAGTTTGTGAACAAGCGAGGCTATAAGATTACGGTTGAGGGGTTGAGCGAGAAGTTTAATCCTGAATATTGGAACTATGCCAAGCTGATTTCCGGTGTGCTGCGCTACCGTATGCCTATCGAACATGTCATCAAACTCGTTTATCAGCTCCAGCTTACTTCAGATAACATCAATACCTGGAAGAAAGGTGTTGTGACAGCCCTGAAGAGATATCTGAAGGATGGTAGCCTGATGAAACTTTACGATGATAGCGATTCCGAATCCTAATCCCCAAGATAGAAACTGATATAAACTATGCTTTTCCGTAGTAAGATATACTTGAAGAATGTCCGTTTCCATGCATATCACGGCGTTCTGCCACAGGAAACCCAGGTGGGCAACGATTATGTGGTGAATCTGGATGTCAGCTATGATTTCTCCAGAGCCATGGAAACCGATGATCTGGCTGGAACCCTCAACTATGCAGAACTCTATGAACTCGTGAAACAGGAGATGGAGATACCTAGCAAACTGCTGGAACATGTAGCCGGAAGGATAGGAAAGCGCCTCTTTGCAGAATATCCGACTATTCAGAAAATACAACTCGCCATTACCAAAGTTAATCCTCCTTTTGGAGCTGACTGTGACGGCGCAGGGGTAGAAGTTGTATTAACAAATGATAAAACTTTATAGTAGATTTAGGTTTTCTGATACAAAAGTAGTAATTTTGCAAAATCATCAGAAAGATATGTTGAAGAAAATAACACTCATATTGACCCTATTGTGTATGTTGGTGCTTACAGCGACAGGCGCCAACCGCCGTTTCACGCTCGTTATCGACCCAGGTCATGGCGGTCATGATGCGGGTGCACTTGGTGCTATTTCCAAAGAAAAGAATATCAATCTCTCTGTGGCATTGCAGTTTGGCAAATATGTTGAGCGCAATATGCCGGATGTGAGAGTCATCTATACCCGCAAGACGGATGTCTTTATTCCTCTGAAACAGCGTGCCAACATTGCTAACCGCGCCAATGCCGACCTGTTTATCTCGGTGCATACCAATGCGCTGCCAGCCGGTAAGATAGCCCGCGGTTTTGAAACCTATACGCTCGGTATGCACCGTGCCAAGGATAATCTCGATGTGGCTATGCGAGAGAACTCCGTTATCTCGATGGAGAAGGGCTATCAGCAGACCTATCAGGGTTTCGACCCAAGATCTTCTGAGAGTTACATCATCTTCGAGTTCATACAGGGTAAGAATATGGAAAGAAGCGTAGAACTTGCGCGCAATATCCAGCGAAAGGTATGCAACAGTGCCAACCGTCCGGATAAGGGCGTGCATCAGGCTGGATTCCTGGTTCTCAGAGAAACTTCGATGCCTAGCTGTCTGATAGAGCTCGGTTTCATCACTACTGCCGATGAAGAAAGACTGCTCAACGATGCCAGCAGGGTGGATGATATCGCCCGGGGCATCTACGAAGGTTTTGCGCAATATCGCAATAAATACGATAAATCCATCTCGGTTCCTTATCGAGCTGCGGATACAGAATCGGTGCCGGTTGCCAAGATAGTTTCTGATACGAAGCAGGAGAAGGACGAGCGCCGTGCTGAGGAGGCGGATACTGCGCCGAGAAGAACGGTGAAGCAGGTGGAAACCAGAGCAACAAAGGCTAAAACGGTTCAGCAGAACAGAAGACAGAACCAGCAGGATAAGCCGGCTCAGCAGAGCAGACAGACGCAGCAGAACAGACAGAACCAGCAGAACAGAACTGTAGCTCAGAACAAGTCGGTTCAGCAGAAAGCCAATGTAGCCGATGCGCCTGTCTTCAAGCTTCAGATATTTGTCAGCAACCGCACGCTCCGCAAGGGCGATGCCCATTTCAAGGGCGAAACCGGTTACGACAGTTTTCAGGAAGGTAATATGGTGAAATATACGATGGGAGCCTCTACCAACTATAATGAGATTTTCCGCTTGCGCAAGACGCTTGCCGAGAAGTTCCCGGAAGCTTTCATCATAGCTTTCAAGAATGGAAAGAAATATGATGTGAATCAGGCGATACGTGAGTTCAAACAGAACAGAAACCGCTGATTGACCTGAGTAAGGATAAGATATAAGCACGAATATATAAAGAGATAAATATGAAGCTAACAAAAGAAATCAAGATAGCTCTTGTAGCTATTGTCGGTATTTTGGTTATGTATTTCGGAATCAATTTTCTGAAAGGCATGAATCTGTTTTCTACCAACAACGCCTACTATATGACGTTTGATGACATCCAGGGACTGGGTGCCTCTACGCCTATTTATGCGGATGGTTATAAGGTAGGTACCGTGGATGGTTTGGAATATGATTACAAGGAGAATGGTCCTATCAAAGTAAAGGTGGATATTATCAAGGATTTGAGAATCCCGCAGGGCAGTAAAGCCGAAATAGTAAAAGACCTGATGGGTAACCTGCAGGTGAATCTGCTTCTGGCAAACAATCCGCGCGAAAGAGTAGAACCAGGCGGTATCATTCCGGGTGCTGTAAACGGAGGCATGATGGATAAGGCTGCCAACCTGGTTCCGGTAGTGGAAAAGATGTTGCCTAAGTTGGATTCTATCCTTACCAGCGTGAATGCGCTGCTGGCTGATCCGGCTCTGGCTGCTTCGCTGCATAATGTGGAAACCATCACAAGCAACCTCACCGTTTCTACACGTGAACTGAATACCCTGATGGCAGGACTCAACAAACAGGTTCCGGGTATGATAGGAAAGGCAAATGGCGTGCTGGATAATACCAACCGCCTCACAGCTAATCTGGCCAGTCTTGATGTGCAGGGCACTTTGAACAAGGTGAACCAGACTTTGGAGAGTGCTCATCAGTTTACTGAGAAGCTGAACAGCAACCAGGGCAGCCTCGGATTGCTGATGAACGATACCAAGCTGTACGACAATCTGACGTCAACCATGAGTCATGCCGACTCCTTGGTTATCGACTTGAAGGCACATCCGAAACGCTATGTCCATTTCTCTGTTTTCGGCAGAAAAGACAAGTAAAAAGAGTCAAAGCTAAATAAATTTAGTCTAAATAAGATTCGGTATGTTTCACGCCCCGAAATGACTCGCAAACTATTTGTTTGTTAACCGTTTCGGGGACGTTACATTATTGTTTCACTGAATTTCAGTCTGCTATATTTGTATTTTAGACAAGTGTTTGGTATTCAGTAATTTAAAGTCTATCTATTAAAATGTTTTAAATAAGGAGATTTGCATTTCTCCTATTTTTTTTGTAACTTTGCACGTGATTTCGCATCTTTTGGTGCGTCCCGTCATTTGTGAATTAAAGTATTAATAATATAAGTAATCAATGTTAGCAAGTCCAAAAGCCCTCTGGGACAACAGTCTTTCGCTCATAAAGGACAGTGTAACAGAGCAGCAATATAACACATGGTTCAAGCCAATCGTCTTTGAATCGTACAAGCCGTCGACAAAGACTTTGTTGGTGCAGGTTCCGAGTCCGTTCGTATACGAGTACTTGGAACAGAACTTCGTTGACTTGTTAAGTAAGGTGCTGCATCGTAATTTTGGGGAAGGAATCCGTCTCACTTATCGTGTTGTAACCGATAAGGAGCATAAGCTTTCTCAAGATATAGAGGCAGATCCAGATGATGCTGATATGGCAAAGCAAACTCGTGAGCGTGCCCAGCAGACGGCTGCCCAGCCTGCCGCTCCCCAGCAGCAGGAAGACATTGATACGCAGTTAGACCCGAAGCTTACTTTTAACAATTATATGGAGGGTGACAGCAATAAGCTGCCTCGTTCCGTAGGATTGTCTATTGCCGAGCATCCCAATACCACCCAGTTTAACCCAATGTTCATTTACGGACCTTCGGGTAGCGGTAAGACGCATCTGGTGAATGCCATCGGCCTGAAAGCGAAGCAGATGTATCCTCAGAAGCGTGTGCTCTATGTGAGTGCCCGTCTTTTCCAGACCCAGTATACTGATGCCGTGCTCCATAATGCGAGCAATGATTTCATCAACTTCTATCAGTCTATCGATATGCTGATTGTGGATGATATCCAGGAGTGGGCTGGTAAGGCGAAGACGCTGAATACCTTCTTCCATATCTTCAACCACCTCTTCCGCAACGGAAAGCGTATTATCCTGGCGTGCGACCGCCCTCCGGTAGAGTTGAAGGATATGCCAGACCGTCTGCTCACCCGTTTCTCTTGTGGTTTGGTCTGCGAGTTGGAGAAGCCGAATATCCAGTTGTGTGTGGATATCCTGAGCAATAAGATTCGTCGTGACGGTTTGAAGATTCCGGTAGATGTCATCTCTTTCATCGCCCAGACCTGTAACGGAAGTGTGCGCGATTTGCAGGGAGCCATCAATGGTCTTCTGGCTTATAGCATCGTTTATAACAGCAGCATTGATATCCGTCTTGCCGAACGCGTCATCAAGCGTGCGGTGAAGGTCGATGATAAGCCGCTCACCATCGATGACATCGTTGAAACGGTTTGCCATCATTATAATGTAACGGTTACTGCCGTGAACAGCAAGAGCCGTAAGCGTGATTATGTCGTGGCAAGACAGGTAACGATGTATCTGGCACAGAAATATACCAAAATGCCTGCTTCGAGAATCGGCAAACTTGTTGGTAATCGTGATCATAGCACAGTTATCCACAGTTGTTCTAAAGTGGAAGAAAGACTGAAGATTGATGCTGGATTCAGCGATGAACTGGTTAGTATCGAAAACGGATTAAAGGTGAAAAGGGCATAAAGAATGTGCTTTTCGCTGATAGGATAAGTTTAAGCGCGGAATCTTGGTATAGTGGTTCTTGTTTATATAAATGAAATAAAGGAAGCCTGGCAAGTTTGTTTTTGCCTTGGCTTCCTTTTTCCGTCTATAATATCTGAACTATTGAACCATCAACTCTTTTTCATCATCTTCTTCCATTTGAAGTATCCGGCTACGGCGATGATGACGTAGAGACCGTAAAGTCCTGCCTTGAATGGGATGCCTTTGATGATATAGAGATAGAAGCAAACGGCATCTACGATAATCCAGAAGAACCACTGCTCGATATATTTGCGTGCCAGCGCCCAGAGACCCACAAAGCTCAGGGCATTGGTGAAACTGTCTTGCAGAGGAACTGTAGAGTTAGTGAAAGTTATCAGTATATAATAGGTGATGCCCCAGGCTGCCAGGAAAAACAGAAGGGTAGGGAGATAGAGCGACTTCTTCATATAGGTAATCGGAAGTTCTTCTTTCTCCTTCTGGTTGTGCTTCTTGCCATATTTCCATACGGCATAACCATATATACCGGCTATCGTATAGTAGACCGCCATACCCGCATCGCCGTAAAGACCATGACTCCAATAGAGCCATACGTCCAGGGCAGGCATGATGATGCCTACCAGCCAGAGCCAGATACTGGCACGGTACTCCAACAGGATATAAACCAGTCCGAGTACCGTGGTAAAGATGTCTAAACCATGTGATGCAATATAATCCATCATGATGATTTCTGATTAGAACTTCAATGTAAGATGCGTCATCCAGGTGGTATCTGCCATCGGGATGTAGGCTATCTGCTTGAATCGTTTGTCCAATGTATATCCGTAACCGGTAGCATTGCCCCAGGTGAATGCGCTGGCTGCATAGTGGCGGTTGAAGATATTGTTGATTTCCACACCGAAGCTTACCTCCTTGATGCCGAGTGCCTTGGTTACCTTAGCACTGTAGTTCAGGCTCAGGTCGCTCTGTGAATAGCATGGCAGCGAGAAGTCGCGGTCTTCTGTGTTGGTAATATACTGGCGACTTACAAAGTTGGTGTGCCAGGTAGCTGAGAAACCGGCATAGTGGATATCGATGAATCCGTTCAGGATAGCTGATGGAGAATAAGACAGGGTTGAGTTGTCGTAATGTACTACGCCTGGCTTCGTATCGTCTTCCCAGTTGCTTACATACTCATCAAAGTCCTTGATCTTGTTCTTGCTCAAAGCGGCATTTCCTTCTACAGACAACCATGACAATGGTGCCCAGCCGGCTGTCAGCTCTACGCCCATACGGTAAGAATCCTTGATGTTGGTGGTCAGCGCCTCGCCGATGTCACTCAGCTGTCCGGTCTGAGCCAGCTGGTTGTCATAATCCATATAGTAGAAGTTGGCGCCTGCATGCCAGTTGTCGCCCTGATACTGATAGCCGAATTCTACATCGAGCAGCTTCTCCTCTTTAGGGAATGGATAGTTGAAGTTGTCGGTAAAGTTGTTGCGCTCTGGCTCGCGGTTGCTGTAGGCTACAGATGCGTATGCCTTATGGCCATCCTTGTTGAAGCTGATACCTGCCTTAGGGTTGAAGAAGTTGTACTTCTCGTTGATGTTCAGCTCCTGGTTCTTGTAGCTGCCATCTGCCTGGGCGATAAACTTGTCGTTGATACCGTCGGTCTTGTATTCTACACGGCGATACTGCAGGTCTGCGAAGGCATTCCAGTAGTCTGCAAAGCGATAGCTTGCCTTGACGAAGGCGCTGTAGTCATACTTGTGGGCATCAGAATCATAGTACTTATATTGGCCGTTGCTGCCGAAGAACTTCTTCTCGGCATTCTGGTTGGCGATATAAGTAAGGTATCCCCAGTGGTTGCCACGGAACTGCTGCAGGTTCAATCCGCCGATAACATCCCAGTGTTCATCCTTGTAGTTGGTGTTGTATACCATGCCGTAGGTATGCTGGGTGAGTCCCTTCTTGCGGATGAAGTCAGATTTCTTGATGAAATTACCTTCTGCATCATTGTAAACGAGTCCGAACTTGGCAAACTTGGCGTTGTTCTTGAACTCCTTGTAGTAGCCGTAGCCATAGGTATAATGCAGTGAGAGGCTGTGGCTCCAGTGGCTGCCAGGTGTCCAGGTAGCCGAAAGGATGTTGTGGTTCTGATAGAAGTTATCAGTAGTCTTGTCCCATTTGCTTCCGTCGCGCAGGGTATAAGGAGTGATGGTATAATCGCCCTTGCCGTTGCGAACCAAATCACCTGTCAGCACGTTAAACTTATCCAGACCTGCCTTATACATATCTTTATAAGTGCGGATGCCATCCTCAAGGAGGGTGAAGTTAGAGTTGTAATCTCCGCCCAGCACACCGTTCCAAGCCTGACCGGTCTTCTCGAAGTTGCCGATGTTCTTGTAGCTTATCTTGAAGTTATCGCCCAGCCAGGTCAGTCCGCCATAGTAAGAACCTGAGCGGCCTGCTGTGCCGTCTACATAACCGTCGGTAGCTGTCTCGTGATAAGCACCGTCAAAAATCAGATGCTTGCCGAGCAGACCTGTAGAGAAACTGGCACCTGTATGATAGGTATTGTAAGAACCGAAAGAACCGGTAACTTCTGCAGTAGGGGTGAGCGAAGGAGCAGCTGTAGCCATAGAGATGCTTCCACCGAAGGCACCGTCGCCATTGGTAGAAGAACCTACGCCACGCTGTACCTGGATGCTGCCCAGGAGCGAAGAATAACTGTTCATGTTAGCCCAGAAAACGGTCTGGTCTTCCGGTGAGTTGAGAGCCACTCCGTCGAGTGTTACATTGATGCGGCTTCCGGCAGCGCCACGAATGCGCATATAGGTAGTACCGGTGCCGATACCGTTCTCACTCCAGGCGAGGATGCCCGGTGTACGAGAAAGGAGAAATGGCAATTCCTGACCTGAGCAAGAGAATTGTTTGAGTTCTGATTTCCTGATGTTAGCCACGGCGTATGGAGCTTCCTTTGCGGCACGTACGCCTTTTACAATCACTTCATTCAAATTCTGCACCTTCAAGGTGTCGATTTTTGTCTGTGCCAGTGCAGCCTGGCTTGCCAAAGAGCAAAACGCTACACTGAGTGCGATCCCGTTGAATCTTTTCATTTATTTAATTTAAAAACATCTATATAAGGGGGGAATGTGCCTTATTTTCCTACGCCAGCATTACCTGGTTCAGGTCGATGGGTATATTCTCAGCATCCGCTTTTTTCTCTTTTCTGGCGGTAGCACCCCTTAGTTAGCTCTCTGCTAACCGGGTGCAAAGGTACAAATAAATTTTAATCCCGCAAAATTTACGTAGATTTTTACTATATTTGTGTCCTTTTATCATTCTTTTTTCTTATATTTGCAGTCGGATTGCTGTTATTCGCAGTCTTGACAGTTTGAAACCTAAACTTCATGTGATATGGTTATGAGACGATATATTTCACATCTGTTCACGTGGGTCATCTCTTTCCTGACCCTGTTGGCATTCTCATCGTGCTTGAATGAGCATCCTAAGGATCAGCTCGATGGGGGTGGCAGCAATGGTTCTGCGTCTGAAATATTCGATACGACCATAGCTCCTTTATATGATTTTATGGGTGGAGCGATAGATGGGGAAGGCATCCGCAATATTCAGCGTCTTGACAGTCTGCTTTCTCTTTCTCCTGATGATGAGCAGCTTTATTCTTCCTGGCAATATCTTTATCGGGCTATCGGCATGTGCAACAAGTCGCTGGATATGATTGATTTACAGTCAGTACGCCTTACCGATAACCAGAAGGCACAGTTCAAGGCTGAGGTGCGTGCCATCAGAGCCATGATGTATTATGAGGCGATGGATTTGTATGGCAGGATTCCGGTACTCCTGTCTTCGGCAGAATCACTCATCTATGAACCGGCATCGGGCTCTTCGGTTACCGATGAAAAGCTGTCGGCTCAGAGCGAACGGAGCGAAATCTTCCATTTCATCTTCAGCGAATTGCAGCAGGTGTTGCCTTATCTTCCTCAGACGTCAAGTTTGGAGGAAGGCTCTCATTATGGGCGCATCACGCAGCCTGTGGTCAACTTCCTGCTGGCTAAGCTGGCGCTGAATGCTGAAATCTATATGTACAACGATTGGGCGCAGGGTTACAGGAAGCGTCCGAAGGGTAGGGACCTGGAATTTATGGTGCGTACTGCCGATGGCGCCTCGCTCATTACGGGCGGCAAGGCGAGTGAGAACCGCAGCAAGATATTGAATGCTTGGGAAACCTGTATCTTCTATTGCAACAGACTGGCTGATGAGGGCTGCAGTTTAGAGGAGGATGAAATCTTCAACAGTTCTGCGCGTTATCTGATGCAGAAGGATGCGCTGGTGATGGATGAGGCTGATTCTGTTCAGCATCCACGGTCAGCCAAACCTCTGTTCCGTTTCCGCTATACCGATGTTTTGCTGATGAAGGCTGAGGCGATGGAGCGCAACGATGGAGATGGCAGGGCAGAGTATAATATGGTTCGTGCGCATGCCGGTTTGCCTGCGCGCAAGTCCTCGCTAGCCAATATTCTGGAAGACCGTCAGGTTGTGCTGGCGGACGAGACCTGTCACCGTCAGGACCTTATCCGTTTCGGCAAGTTCCTCAAGTCCTCGCATCTTCGCCGTTCTGTTCAGTCCACTCTCTCGTCCTGTTCCATTGTCTTCCCGATACCTCAGCGAAGCCTTGCCCTCAATGGCAAGTTGGTTCAGAACAAAGGATATGAGGCAATGGAATAGCCCAAAACTCTTCACTCTTCACCCGATAGCTCGAATCCCCTTTATATAAAGGCGTTGCGGAGGGTGAAGAGTTTTTCGTAACTCTTCACCTCTCTTCACTCACTCTTCACCTCTCGAATCCCCTTTATATAAAGGCATTCCCAGCGATTGGGTGAAGAGTGAAGAGTAAAATCAATTTTCGTCTTCTTTTCTGATATCAGCCGGAACCGGTGTGATATTTCGGTTATTGAAAAACCTGGCAAACCGGTTTTCGTTCGCTGTTTGGCTCAGACAGCCCACTGTTCTGCCTATCGCTAGTCTGCTGTTCTAGTTTCGCCAGTCTGCTGTCCTTGTTTCACTCGTCAGCTGTTCCCGATAAATAAAACCATTTTTTCCTTTTTAAAAATCACTTTTTTCCTTTTCCCATCCTCATTTAAAAATAAAATTTGTACTTTTGCATGCGTATTAACGTGTTAGCGATAATCTTGGCAGATGCCAAATACAAAAATAAGAACGAAATGGATACATTATATTTATTGCAGTTCGCCTGTTTCCTATTTATGCTCGTCAATATCCTCATCCTGGGTATTACCCGACTGCACATGAAGTGGATGAACCGGCGATATGAAGTTTCACGATGGCTGATTGTCGGAGCCATGGTAGGTCTGGCTTTGCAATATCTCATGCAGATGCTCTTGGGCTTCCGTGCGCAAGGCGATGCCGTGGGAGCCGTTTTTAACATGCTGGTCTATCCCCCTTGCTTCTCGCTCATCGCTATCGGCATTTACAATATCGAGGCAACGCATGCCAACCGCCGGAAGATGAACATCGTCTGCACCAGCATTTATGCCGCCATATTGGCTGCCTTCAGTATCGGCTATATCCAAAGCGGAAACTTCCATATCGGCAGTTGGATTTATGTGATGATTGTCCTGTTCGCCATCAACGTAGCTTATTGCATCTATATGATAATAGTGGAAATCAGAAAGCGCAGAAGGATGCTGGAGGTGATGGCTGGTTACGATATCCTGCCTTACGTGAGATATGCGCGAGCCAGTGTATTCATCATCTTTTTCCCTGCAGTAGCCCTGCCTTTTGCTGTTCTTTCCACCCAGTCTCTATATGTTATCGGACCTCTGGGACTGCTTGCCGTCTTTTTCTTCACGCTCAGTTTCATGGCTTTGGGCTATAATTATGTTCCTTCCGAAGAACTTCTGGATAAGGAGGAAGAAGAGGAGGCTGCCATGGAAAGCGTGGGAGACGATGCCGTTTTAGAACTACAGGAAGAAGAAGTTGCAGACAATAAAGAAACTTTACAATTGAGTTTTGCTGAAAGACGCCAGGAAATCATCCGCAAGAAGCTGGAAGCCTGGTGTGCCAACGGAGGGTACAGGGATACAATATTGAATATGGTTACCTTGTCACGCTCGTTGGATATCCCTAAGCCGGAGCTTTCCAAATACTTCTCGGGTCTCAATACCACCTTCCGTTTCTGGCTTGCCGAGGTACGTTTTGAGGCAGCCAAAAAGATGATTTTGGAGAAGCCAAACTATAGCAATGATATGATTTCTGCCGAGTGCGGCTTCTCTTCCCGCTCCAATCTCTACCGTATGTTCAAAGAGAAAGAAGGCTGTTCTCCTACGGCTTGGAGAGAGAAAAACTGTTAAAGAATGTATAAAAGGTGTCCATTTGCCCACCAAATGGACACCTATTTTGTAGCAACTGGACACCTAGTGGGGGCAACTGGACACCTTGTTTCAAGAAAAAACACTATATTTGCACCATGAAAAGTATAATAGATTCATTTGCCAAAGACGAACAGGCTATCCTGATAGTAGCTCTGTTCCTCCTCATTTATGTAGTCATCATGATTAATGTCATGGTGAGGGAATATAGGACCTATCTTGATGATCACCCGATGTATCATTTCAGCCTGGGTGATTTCATCAGGAGAGGGCGTTTTTATATCTGCCTCATCCTCGGCGTAGTGTTTATCACGTTCGTGGGTCTGGTAGTCAGTCTGATGGCAATCAGTATTCAGTAATTTCGTGGTAAAATATAATAACAAAAATAGTATTAATTTATGAAAAGATTTACCAATCAATCCAATGGGTCGCACGTCGACCGTATTAACAATGGGGGGCGATAATCCGTAGATTCGCTCTGTTCCCATTGATGTTGCTCATGTTGTTGCTTCTGCCTGCCGGCATGGTGGCGCAGACGTCAGCTTCCAGTTCTAAGTATATAGCAACGTATGATTCCGACACCGAAACCTTGACTTTCGAGAAACTTGCGGGTGAAACCCTTCCTGAAAATAGTGCTTGGGTGAAAGATAAACAGACGGTGGCTGCTATCAATAAGAATTTAGGGAATGGCACAATTGTGCACATTGTTTTCGATAAGAGCTTTAGCACATACACTCCTACATCGTTGTACTGTTTCTTTGAGGATCTCAAAAAACTGGAAACAATTACAGGCCTGGAATATCTGAATACAGAGAAGGTAACGGATATGTACAGCATGTTTTATAACTGCTCTTCTCTCACCTCGCTAGATGTTACCCATTTCAATACAGCGAATGTAACGGATATGAGATACATGTTCTATTACTGTTCATCTCTCACCTCGCTAGATGTTACCCATTTCAATACAGCGAAGGTGACGAATATGCGCTACATGTTCTATAACTGCAAAGCTCTCACCTCGCTAGATGTTACTAAGTTCAATACTGAGAAGGTGACGAATATGAACCGCATGTTCTCTAACTGCTCATCTCTCACCTCGCTCAACCTCACAAAGTTCAACACAGCGGAAGTGACGGATATGAGACAGATGTTCAATGAGTGCTCCACTCTCACAACCATCTACGCCAGCGATAAGTTTGTAACGACCAACGTAGAAAAAGGTTCTAACATGTTCTCGAACTGCATAAACCTCAAAGGTTTTATAGATAATAAGAATAACTCAGACAAGACTGACCACACCTACGCCAACTACAAGACAGGCTATTTCACCAAGCTGGTAGGCAAGAATGGCGATGAGAAGCTAGGAGCAACGGGAGAAACTCTTGCTACGGATAATCTCGTACTTGACGACGATAAGGATTTCGTGGCTTACGAGCCATTCGCAGCCAAGGCTGCATCTTATAGCCGCAAGATGAAGGAAGGTACTACATGGGCAACGCTCTGCCTGCCATTCGAGGTATCTCTCGCCGACAAGAACTTCCGTGCCTTCAAACTCCTTTCAGCTGATGATGTTACAGAAACCGTAGAACTCGAAGAGATTGAGGGAAGCATCGCTGCTGGTACTCCTGTTATCATCAAGATGAAGGATGGAGCAACAAAGCTCAGCATCTCTGAAGCCGACAAGACGATTGCAAAAGACGTTCAGACTGTTGAAACTGCTGATGTCAACTATCAGCTCCAGGGCATCTACACCAAAAAGGAGTTCAGCAAGGATACTGATAACAACTGCTACATCGTGAAGGGCGACAAGCTGATGAACCCAGCCAAGCTGTTGGGTGAAACAGCAACAGAGTCTGTGGGCAGCAAGCCGTTCCGTGCTTACATGGTAGATAACTCATCTGCTCCTGCAGCTGGTGCCAGAATGTTCAGCATTAGCGTCGGCGGCAGCACTACAGCCATCGAGCAGTTGGAGTCTACAGCAGATAGCAAGGCAGAATACTACGACCTCCAGGGTCGTCGCCTCCAGGATTTGCAGAAGGGCATAAACATCGTAAAGCGTGGTGGCAAGACCATGAAGGTTATCATCAAGTAATAAAAAATAGTAATAAAAATAGATATGAAAAAGAAAAGATATATCAAGCCAGTGGTTAGCGTCATGGAAATGGAAACCACTGCCATCCTCGCCGGCTCTGTTATCCAGAAGGCGGGAGAAGCGGATTACAGCAACGAAAATGTGAAGGATTTCTGGGATAATGAAACTAATAAGGGAATTTGGGCAGACTAGCCCCAGATTCTCTATCGTACCCCCAGGCAGCACATCTGATGCCTGGCGGCTTTTTCTTAATTTTTATCAGAAATCTCTTGCTGATATGAAAATAAAATCGTAACTTTGCGGTATCATTTTAAAACAGAAAGGTTATGAAGTACTTAGACCCTAAGGCAGACCTCACGTTCAAGAAGATATTCGGCAATCATCCCGATCGATTGAAAAACCTTCTGAATACCCTTCAGTCACTCAATGAAGATGAACTGATACAACAGCAACAATATCTGCCGACAACAGAAGAACTGGAGATTTCCGGCTTTACTGATGCCGAACTCCGTGCCTATGATAAATTCTGGGATTCGGTAAGTGTTGAAAGAACCCTTCTGGATGACAGATATCAGAAAGGTATGGAAAAAGGCATGGAGAAAGGTAGAGCTGAAGGCAAACATGAGGCCAACACAGAAACCGCACAACGTTTGTTGGCTATGGGAATTTCTGCCGAACAGGTTGCCAAAGCTACCCAACTACCTTTGGAAATCATTAAGAATCTAAACAATACATAAAAAATATAATAGCGGAGATATTGATGACAAATATCACCATATAATCAAGGGTCTATACGCCACCTTTTCATCGTGGTATATAGACCCTTGGAACAACCGCAAAGTATGGGTTGATAATTATTTTTTCAGATAATTGGTATTCCTGTCAGCTTAGGACTTTACCACATAAGATGTCTTTACTAATGAGGTTCAGATTCCAGAGAATAATGATATAGCGACAACAGAGAATGTCGCTCATGTAGCGATGCTGTTGTTTGCAGGGTATATTGACGCAGCCACTTCCATGTCTGAGTCATGTGGTGGTGGTGGTTCTCAGGATAAAAGTCAACATCAAACTTTTCAACATGTCGCTGAATGGCATCACGCTGGTTCTTGTACTCCAGTATAACGGTCACCGGTGCGTAGCGGAATTGAAAATCGCTGGCCGAAGAGTAAAGCAAAGGTAAAGGGCGTGCTGCTTCTGGAGCTTTTTGGGTTCCTAATCCCAAAAATCACATAGAATTTTGGGATTACAATCCCAAAAATCAGTATAAATTTTGGGATTAGGATTTTTTTTCTTATCTTTGTGCCGAAATTGAAACAAAGAACTTTATTAATAATGGAAAGGGTTTAATGATATGATACAACGTCAACTGCAAGATGTGATAGAGTCACGGATGTTTGCCGGAAAGGCTATCATCCTGATTGGAGCGAGACAGGTGGGAAAGAGTACGCTTTTCAAAATGATTCTTGAAAAGCATGACGAACCAACCCTGTCTTTGAATTGCGATGAGCCGGAGGTGATACAGATGCTATCGCAGATTAACTCTGCTGAACTCAAACTGCTGATCGGGCATCATCGGATTGTAGTCATTGATGAAGCACAACGGGTAGAGAACATCGGAATGGTGTTGAAAAGAATCACTGATAATTTTCCTGATGTGCAGCTACTGGTAACCGGCTCTTCCTCGTTTGATTTACAGAACAAACTAAACGAGCCGTTGACCGGACGTAAGTTTGAGTACCATCTCTTCCCCGTTTCTACAGGAGAGTTGCTCAAATCCCAGGGACTGTTGGGTGTTAAGCAGACGTTGGAAAATCGACTTATTTATGGGTCTTATCCTGATGTCATTAATCATGCAGCAGATGCGAAGGAGCTGCTTTATAATCTCGCCAACAGTTATCTTTATAAAGACTTACTCAATTTAGAAAGCGTTCGTCGTCCAGCTTTGCTGGGCAAGTTGCTTACAGCTTTGGCTTTACAGGTAACGAGCGAGGTTTCTTATAATGAGTTGGCACAAACGGTGGGAACAGATAACAAGACGGTGGAGAAATACATTGATTTGCTGGAGAAATGTTATATCATCTTTAAGTTGAGTGGGTTCAGTCGCAATCTTCGCACAGAATTAAAGAAGGCTAAGAAGTTTTATTTCTATGACAATGGTATCCGCAATGCCATTTTGCAGAATTTTGCTCCACTTTCGCTTCGCCAGGATGTTGGTGCCTTGTGGGAGAACTTCTTCATTAGTGAGCGGTTAAAGGCAAATCAGTATGCCGGTAGATATGTGAACAGTTATTTCTGGCGAACCAACCAGCAGCAGGAAATAGATTATATAGAGGAGTGTGACGGACAATTCTCTTTGTTTGAGATGAAATGGAATCCCAAGAGAGCCAACACTCAATTTCCGAATACCTTTCTTACTGCATACGATGTGAAGGAAAAAGCCATCGTAACACCAGAGAATTGGTTGGAATGGGTGCTATAAATAAAAGGTAAAATCACCATATAATCAAGGATCTATACGCCACCTGTTCATCGTGGCATATAGACCCTTGTCGTTTCCTGTGAGGTGCGGGGGATATAATTGCTGGGCAACTTATACTCCTGCCCAGCTTAGGAGTTTATCTAATGTTATTAATTTCTAAATTGTTATTAATATTTATAAAGTCCACATTTTATGGAGTGGAATAATTTTCCAAGGAATTGTCGTTGTTTATGATCCGGAGAATTTGCATATTTCTTAGATCCATCAGATTGCCACCCTTCATCATCACTTCCTGTCATAACCTTTTGATCTTGTGACAGAATTAAATCTATTTTTTCAGTAGGTACACCATCAAAGATACGGAAACCTGCAGTGAAAATATTACCTAATGTCACCGATTTTAACATTAGACAATTTAAAAAGGCACGGTCACTTATAGATGAAACTCTCGGAGCATAGATTGTTTCAAGACGATTACACTCCCGAAAAGCATGCGGGTGTATACTAATTACATCTGGCAAGCTAATAAATTTCAGCGGTTGACAATTCGAAAATGCATTAGACGGCAAATACTCAACTCTATAAACAGTTAATTCTATACTGCCATCACTTGCACTTTTTAGAGCTTCTCTTATAGCATCAAACACACTCTTATCTGCATTTGCAGGCAAATTTCTGATTTCAATGTTCTTTTCGCCCGCAGCCAAAGCATTTTTTATAATTAGTACGGCATTTTCTGTAGTTGTTACTGCATCGCCACCTTTAATAGCATCGCCAGTACCCCAATCCTCAACTCTTACACTTCCTATTGTAGCTTTATCCTTACCTATTTTTACATCATAGGTATAGCTCTTGGCTTTTTTAAGAGCAGGAATTCCAGTTACATACAGTTCTTTAGTCTGAGTTGCGTTGCCCTCACCATCATTGTATGTCACAGTGAGTTTCAGGAAATTCTCTGCATTATTGCCTGCTCCAGGAGATACCAAAGCATAGAATACATTGTTGCCATTTTCTTCTTTTTTATAAGTTTGGATGGGTGCGTAGATGTCACCATCTTCTGCAGGAACTTTCAGCTTAGAATAAACTTCTACGGCAGAAAGCGTAGGGCTCAGTCCGTCGAACTCATCTCCAAACCCGCTTGCTTTAACAATGATGCGAGCCGTCTGACGTTCAAAGTTCAAATCTAACTGTCTGTCGGAAGGTATATCTGCCTTTTTTATCTCTTTACTGCATGTCATATAATCAGACTGAGCAATTCTCTCAATTGTTGATTGGACTACTGAGACATAACCTATAGAGAAAGAATTAAATGTGGAGAGGAAATCCGCCTTCTTAGGATAACAAGCCTGGAAACTCTGTGCATTACCAGTCCAGACCAGAAATTCACCCGCATTCGCAGGTGCCCATACCTCGCCCGTCTTTTTATAAATCACGGTTTTACCCTCAGTCGTTACGCTGATGGCATCGTTCTCATTAAAGCTTTCTTGTTCCGCTTCTGTACCCACAGGATTGCTTCGGGTAAAAATGCTGTTTTCACCAACGGTGGCAGCAATCTTCACCTCATTGGCGGCACTGTTAACTCCCTGTTCGTCATCAGTAGAGCAAGCGGCAAGCATTGCTATAACTGCAAATGCTCCCATATATCTTGTAATCTTCATATCTTGTCTATTTTAAATGTCAAACAATTCTTTAATCAGTCTCTTTTTCGGTAATGGTTTCTTCTCCCCAAGGTTTCGCACTTATGGCGTCCCCTTGCACTACATCCTTACCAACGAACAGATGCAGGTCATATTTTTTACCGGATTTAAATGTCGCAGCCTCGGTGGCAGTCCAGATATATTCTGTGCCATCCACCTTGAACGAAATACTGAAATTACCAGCAACAACGGTCTGTGGAATCACAATGGCAGAATAGTTGAAGACTGCATGGTGGTTGGTTGTGTTCTCTGCCGGCGTGAATTCTGTAGTTTCAGGAGTAATGGCTGTTGCCTGGGTACCGTCAACTTGAACACTTATAGGGGCAGATGCGAAATTCACTTTGCTGCTGATAATGGTGCCATTCACCTTGACATCAGTTACAAATCCTTTCGTAACCCTATTATTATTCGTATTAAACTGGTCTCTCAACTCGATAGTGAGATTCAACTGACAGAGAAGATGGGTGAATGTGACATCAACCGCTTTGCTGGTATTCAATCCCGAACCAGGCGTGAATCCCGTTTGCTTATATACAATAAGGTCGGATGAATAGTCTTCAGCATCGCTTTGGTCTGCCTTTACAGAAAAGGCATAATCTGGCTTTCCGAAGATTTTAACTTTGCCATTTGCATCTTCGGTAGTCTCCTGATATGGCGCATAAGCCAGAATATCAACAGCGGTAGTTGAATTCTGCCAAAACATCTGGGTAGCCGGAATCCAATTGCTGCCTTCCTGTGATACCTTGATATTATCATAGGTATATTTTTCGCTATTAGCATTTTTGATGCAGAAGCCGAACGATTTAAGCTTGTCCGTACTATTTCCGTAAGAGGCACGAGTATTCATGCCATCTACACTTGTCATGATTCTAACCACATTATCCATTGGATAATTGTTCTGTGCCAATTCATCCTCACTAGAGCAGCTGGCAAAAACTGCCGTTGCCAAAGCTGCCATTGTTAATATTTTAATTGCTTTCATATTGTCGAATTTTATGTTTTAATTTTAAGAAAGTTACTCGTGAGCCTCGCCCTTGATAGGGTCGCCTGTAGACCCCCAGCCAGAGATTTTTACATCGCCAAGTTTTATGACGTCACGTCCAACCTCTAGGTTGACTGTAGTAATCTTGCCACTCTCAAACTTAAAAGGAGTGCCGTTGTCGTAGATGAAGTCCTTGCCGCCAATGGTGATAGTAATCTTCTGAACGCCATCCTGCGGGATGATGATGGAAGCATATTGCTTGTTGGCAGTTAATGCCGGCATATCGAAGTTGGCTTTATCTTCTGCTACTGCAGATGGGGTGACAACCTTGGTGAGATAATTGACGGTTGCACTTTTTAAGGCATCGCCTACAACTACCTTATCTACGGTAGGTCCCTCTGTTCCCCACTGATTCTTATAGGTAAGGTTCACCACAAGTTTTGCCATTACATGGGTAAAGGTAAGAG
>OIZF01000770.1_pt1 | contig 21093 bp, 19 predicted proteins | sample 1588471 | NCBI WGS metagenome assembly OIZF01 (sample SAMN03283279) | human gut metagenome | biome: human-associated habitat; material: feces | host: Homo sapiens | place: Peru | collected 2012
TCAGCAGAAAGTAAAGGAGTCGAAAGATGGAATGTATCGGGAATATACCCTCACCGTTCGTCCCAGCCGTGATTTCCTTCAGGAACTGTTATGGCATGGCAGAAATATCATCGTGCTGAAGCCTGAGAGCTTGAGGCAGGAGATGCTTGGTATCTTGAAGGATATGACGAAGAGTTATGAGACCGGCGAATGCCTGAATGGGGAGGAATGAAGAGATGGACATCTCCAACTGAATATTACTTTCGGATTACTGATTAAAGGAAAAAAAAGGTGTACCAGACTCAATATGTGGCACACCTTTTTTCTTATTTTTAGATCATTCTTTAAAAAAATGACTTACCTGAGTAGCAGGATGACGGTATATCTTGCTGATACTATTTCGTTTTGCAGTCCGGTAAAACTGCTAAGCAGCGTTTTCCTTCTACTGTTTTGAGGATGCATCCTATTGTTTTTCTTCCTATGTTGCGTAAGATAGGAACTTTATTGATAGCTATCACTTCCACATAGTGTACTCCCGAATTAGGTACGTCCATTGGCAAGGTGCCATCGCCCTGCATTTTGGATTGACCGAATCGTTCTACGTCATCGAAACGTACATAACGATTGTTCTTGCCATCTATGAAACCTACACAGACAGAGTCGGCATTGGTGGCGATGGATGCGAATATCAGTTTTTCGTCGGCATTGCGCTTAAACACTCTGCCTCTTTCTCGCTGCAAGAGCTCTTCTACCGATACCTTGCACACTCTTCCGCTTTCGTAAACAAGAATCAGCCATCCTTCTTCTTCATCTTCATGTACAGCTAATTTCAGGCGGTAGTCTTGCCAGTCATCTTCATCGAGTACCTTGTATTCGTCGGTTCCCATTAGGCAGATGACGGCCGTTGATGGTCTCCAACCTTCCTCGTATTCGTGGAGGGCATTGTTGCGTATGCGTGAAGTCTGGATGAAATCAGTTACAGGTGCAGATTCCACAGGTTTTACGATTTCCTTTTCCGGTACAGTTTCTGGCATGACGGAATCGGTTTTCTTATCCTCTATATGAGGCGCAAGCTCTTGGGCTCTTTGCTGGCGGATGGCAAGGAACTTGTCACGATAGTTGTCGTTTACCTTTCGAGCCGATGTTCCCATGCGTTCAAAATACTCGTTGCCTACTGCTATTGGGGTAGGGCATGGGGCAACATCGATGATGAGCACTGCATTCTTCACGTCTTCATCGAAATGAGTATGGATGTAGTGGGCACCCGTTTGCCCCAGATAATAGACAATCTGATTATTTACATATACCTCATACTTATCGCGAGATCCTTTAAAGAGTTGATTCTTCAGATCCTCCTCCAATCCCATCTCATACCCAATGTCTGATACTCCCAAATACAGGTGTCCACCATCGGCATTGAGGAAAGCACACAATTCCTGCATGATCTTTTTAGTCTGAGCCTGAACATCTACCCGCATGGAATTCTCCGGATAGATGATAGAGGTTTTAAACTCGGTATGGAAATCTTCCTTTCCATAGTTTTTCTTATTGGAGGACGATTTCTGGAGTTTGAGAAGCGCTCTGATCTTATCCAAGATATCAACAGCTTGTGACAATAGTCCCGACTTTTTGACGAAATTATGAGAGAGAACGAGCGAGGCGAGTTGCTGCAGTTGCGGATCTTCATTGCAACAGCTCCACCTGTAAAGTTCTTCATAATGGTCTTCACAGTCGAGACAGCCGATGATGCGCAGTTGCATGAAATCGTGTCGCAGGATGGCATTTCTATCGAAGAGTTCCGGGTCTGTATCAGCGATATGCTGTATTTTGCTTGTATCCACTTTGTCTAATACGGCAAAATCGTTGAGAATCTCCAAGAGGGCCAATCGGCTGTCATAGTAGCTAATCCGCTCTTTGTTTTCCAGGATAATGGCCATCAGCCGGCAGAAATTCAGATAATTGTATGCCTTGAGATTGTCTTCTTCCAGGGTAGCTTTGGCTTCAATGATGCACATTAATTCACTCACATAGACAGACTCAAGCGGGTGGGATGCTGCCCATTCATCTTTCTCAGCCAGCGGGTTGTATATTTCTTTCTTGCTATACCCCAGCATCAGCTGGTGAAAGGCTTCTGCTGCATTAAATCGGCTTTCAGGAGCCTCACGCACATAGGTGGCGTTCAAATAGCCATTTGTGCCTTTCGAGATATTTTCCACTTCTACGATCATTCCCTTTCTCAATTCCTCTACAGTCATGTCCTGCGCAGGAGAGACAGAAACGGACAGACCTTCACTGCTGATGGCTGGTACTCGTCCGATATCGGCTCCACGATTATTGAGCAGGCAGGTGAGTCTGGAGTTATAGAAAATATCATTCACGCGCACCTCTTCTTCATAATCTTCTATCATTTCGCTCAAGGCAAACACGTATGTTCCATCTGGATTTATGTCTTTTACATAGGCTCTGAGCACGAGTGGCTTGTCGAGATATTGGAAGGATTTAATGCTTACTTCGCCGGGATAGTATGGTACCACATCTTCCAGTACATTCAGGGTGCCTGTGCATTCATATCCCTCCTCAATAACTTGGCATTCGAACATGAGCTGTCCGGCTAATTGCTTAGTTATAATGATGCTTGTTTCGTCGTCTATATCGAGTTTCCTTCTCTTATTACTGTCTGATTTTCGCTTATTGGAAAAGAGTGATTGGTTGATATACATCCATAGTTGCTTGTAGTGCTCGATGGTAGTACCCACTTTTCCTCTCAGGTTTACTGGCGGTTTCTCGTCCAGATGAATGCTGAGTCCGTGCCACAGTCCCATTCTTGAAGGGAAAGGCAGATAGAGATTCTCTTTGTTGAGATTCTTCGGTTGTATGGCAATGGTTTGTTCATTGACAGTGAGAATGGTCTGTTCTCCTTCGAACTTAGCGGATTCGAAATTTTCTACCGGTTCATTGTTTTCCTGCGAGCAGAGCATATTGGCGATGATGAATGCATCATCACAATTGAAGGGTAGGGTAGCATCAAATTCTGTTGCCGTGAAAAGTGATCGGAATGCTTTTTGCAGTGTTTTGTTAGGATCGCTCACGTTCATCAGAGATACCAGTCGGTACAGGAGTGCCTGGATGAGTTGAGAATCATATATCTTATGAGTAGAATGGTTACTGAGCATCAGTTCAGTCACCAATACCTGAATCATAGTCTCCTTTGTGGCAGGATCGCTGGTAAGTTTGTCGGTCTGCGCATAAGTAAAATCCACGTAACTTTGTAGCAGTTTGAGCCATTGCATCTGGAATGGTGTACGTGTCCAGAGATATACTTCCTGCTTACGGAGTGTGGAAAGGATTTTGCCTATCTGTTTTTCCATGATAGAGACATCAAGCATGAAAATACACTGCATGATGCAGAATTGCTTTCTTGGTTGGTAGATGTAGGCGCAGTCAGCGAGTGTAGAGAGGATATGCTCGATGGTATCTTCTGCTTTTCCTTCCTTAAGAATTTGGATGGCCTGGATATAATAAGACAGCAGCTCGATAACATCTGTAAATCTTTGCTCTAATAATATGCGTTCTGCTTCTTTGCACCGGGGCAGTAGTAAGTTACTCTGCAGGGTACAGAGGCAATGATAGCGTATGTTTTGGAGTAAAGCTTGAAGTTGGTTCTGGGAAATATTTTGTGAGATATTTGAAATCCAGCGATGACATTCCACATCGAACATATCAGATGGAGTATCACCCAACATCAGTTTTCTGAAATTCTCTGTATTCCAGCTGGCAATATCTGTTCCTTCTTGTTTTTTATCGTTTTCTGAATTTGTGTCTGATTCATCAGTCTGTTCCTTTTTCTGCGTATCTTCTTGCAGAATTTTCTGGTGTATGGCTTCAAATATTTCCTGCAGATCATTTTCTGAGAGCGAGAATTCTGATTTCTCAGCTCCCAGCACTTCAACGAGTTTTACCTCCATATAGTTTTGTCTGAACTTCATGATCCTGCATCTTACTCTTGGTGTAAGAGCGGCATTGATATTAGTTTCACGGTCCATCATTGCCGTTAAACCATATTGATCTTCCAACTGGTATTTGTCGGTAAGAGTCAGTTTGATTTTAAAATCCACTTCCTCATTTTCATGATAATAGCTTCTCATGAGGAGGTCGATATTTTGCGAGATAAAGATTTTGCCACTTGACGTTGTCAGCAGCTTGCAGTCAAGAAAATCGGGTAGGGGTAGCCTCCTTTGAAATGCAAGTTGGGCTATCTTATAAATTTTACCTTCCCATTCGATGATAAACTTGTGTTCCTCATCATCAGCGCGCAAGACTTTTGCTTTGATGTATTTATAATTATCCATTTTTATATAATAATTTTAATTCGTTTTCAATTACTGCGCTAAATTACTAAAAAAATCTGATATGTATTAAAAATGAAAGAAAAAAAATTCATTTTTCTTCTTTTATATATGTTATATAGTTCCAATGGAGGTGGTATGAGTGGACAGAAAAATGACGCTGCTGCCTCAGTAGGATTTTTCAGGCAGTCCCTATGTGATTTATTCTTTTTTGCCCTGGTGGTTGATATAGAGATGGGTGAGGATGCTCTCCACCTTTGACCGGGAAGAGTCTATGTCTAAAGGCTCGTTATCGGAATCGGTAATTTCTTGCTTCAGCCCAGGGTAGGGAGATGTCTTTGGTCAATGAATCAATTATCATAAGCGATGAATCTTTATATATATAATAAGGTGTAGATGAACCAGCCATCAGCATGGTCATGACCTTTTTTTAGTTTCACTTTCGAATTCTGGTGCAAAGATACGCTTTTTTGCGGAAAAACTGTTTTTCGTTATACGTATAATGAATTTTGTCGCTTTGTAAGCAAAATCTCATTAAACTCTATAGATTGCGGATTTGAGGAATAATTGAAAATTTGAAAAGCGAAACGAGGGAAACCCTTTACCCTTCATGCCGCCAGTATAAGTAATTGATATACAGACAATTGCTGATAAAACAACTAAAAACCACCCTTCATCACCCTTCATCGCCCTTCATCTCAATCTAAAAAACGCATTTGCCCCAAAAAACTTCTACAAAGAGATGTTGAGGAGTTTCCTTATGATTCGTATTAGGCACATCTTCAAATGGTTAGAGGCTTCTATGAAGGCTGAAAATGGTCGTCTATTAAGACCAAGAGCGGTCGTCTATTAAGCCTAAGTGTGGTCATCTATTAAGCCAAAAAAAGAGGGTGGGGAGAAGTCCATGATACAATTTTATTTATCGTTTTTTTTACGGAAACTCGACCAGATGGTCGTGGCAATACTCCAGAAGCAGGAACGCTATGGCGTTAGCCAATGGCGGCAAGGTCAAATCCGCGAAAAGCTGTGAGTAATCCGATAAGCAAGATTGCCTTCCGATTCATCCGCATAATCCGATGAAGAAAATAGAATGTTTATATTTTTCATAATCATCCAATTTTCGAATTAAATGAAAACCAGTCATTCCTAGCCTCAAAAGGGCTAAAAACGGAAAAAATGATGAAGGGTGATGAAGGGTGAATTTTTACCTTTTATCCTCAAATCCCCAGTGTTTATCGGCATACCAGGTGAACAGATGAAGGGTGAAGGGAAAATCGTTTTTCGATTTTAAATTTTCTCCGCTATAAAGATTTTTCAAAAACTTATCACCAACATTTTATAGAAATACCACTACAAACTTTTCCTATATAAAGGAAATAAGAGGACAGAATGCCAAGCTGATTTTCTTGTTACGCTAAGATGGTCAAGTTGCCTAAGGAAGGGCACTAAAGTGCTCGGGTAAGAGCACAATTGTGCCCCCGAAACACAGATTTCTATCCTTCGGAGATACGAGTCGCAAACAAGTCATTTGTACTTAGGGAATAAGTGATTATTACTTGATACTATCATAGAATATCTGGCGTTCTTATCCCCTTATCTTTTAAAGTCCTGGCATATTCATAAGCGCGTTTACCTTTAGGTACCCTGATTCCCCATGAATAGATTGTAGTTTCCTATATTTAGTTGACGACATTAGCTTTTGGTAAAGTCAATTTTATCAGAGAAGTATTCGAATTCAACACTATGATATCTGTAGCTATTGAATAGTTGCTTGCAAATCGAAAAAAATCCTCCAAAAGGAGTGAGTTTCTCAGATTTTATTTGTATTTTTGTCGAAAATTATAGCTTTAACATCAAGAAAATCTATATACTCGAGAATATGGCATTAGAAATAAGAAGCACACCTGTGCTGACAGGTGAAGACGCTGAACGTTTTGTACGTGAGGCGGAAGAGAATGAGAGAAATCCACAAAGGACAAAATTGCTTTTCTCGTTTGAGGATATTGATAGCATGATGGAACGTTCACGAAAATATCTAAAAGAACATGGAGGAAAAGGACCTTTTGCTAAGTAAACAGTTTTTCCTTGAAAGGAGCAAAAAGAATAACCGCTGTTGTTATGTGCTATTCAGTTAGTTTTTGCACTTTATGTGCTGTACGTCCTCAGCGGAAGCCTATTGTTGTTGTGTGCGATTAAGTTCGTGTTTGCCTCATTACTGAGACAGGACGTGACAGATAGGCTTGCCCTCGGTGCTTTGGCATCGAGGGCTTTTTTAATATTAACGTCATCTTAATCCTCTTCATCCCAAAGACTATGATGCCGTTTAGAGAATGCTTCTGTGTTTTCTGGGGTATAGTTATATAGTTTATCGCCATCTTCTACACCGCCACCGCTACCAGCCAGCAGGGAATCTATATTTACCATCTGCTTTTTGATGGATGGAGTTTTATATGCTTTTTTCATGTCAATTTCTTATTTGATGATTTTGCTTATTTAATGATGTACTTTTTGCCATTTCTGATACATATTCCCTTGAATGGACTGCTTACTCGCTGGCCGTTCAGATTGTAGATGATACTATTCTCTTGCAGATTCTTATCTTTGCAGGAAATACCCATCATACCTGTGGTTTCGGTAGAGTCAAATGAGAATCCTTTGGCAGATGCTATATGATCAGAAACCTTCAGGATGGCAATGCCTGGTTTTACAGTAAATCCAAATTTGCCTCCATCGTTGGAACCCCAATAAAAGCCAAGTCCCTTTTTGGTTGTTGCATCTGAATAGGTCATGCGATAATATTTGTATCCTGCATCCCAGCTGATGTTTTCTGAGGCCACCAGACAATTTCCTGCTGCTTTCTCCACTTCGGTGGAAAGAGGTGTAGCTGTGACTTCAGATGTAGTAGATTCGATGAGTACGCCTTCACCCTTGGAAATCTTACCGTCTATTCGTTCTGTTCTTTTCAGAATCTTTCCATTCTCTACTTCAAGAGTATAGACCTTGACTTCTTCACCATTAGTAGCTGTGATTTGGATGTCCTGCTTCAGGTTACTGTAGGTGGCATAGAATTTTCCATTGCTTATGGCAGGCAGATGGAGGACTGTCCCGGCTGGTTTACCTGCCACATATACCATCATCTTGAGTGCGCTGAGCGTATAGCTGCTTGCTTCATCCACACACCACAGTTTATAGCTTGGCAATGATGTAGGAATAGTAATGGTATTCATACCGGTTTCATCGTATGTCAAAAGTTCAGATATGATGCTTTTACTTCCCACATCGTTTGGTGAAATGGCTCTGGTAATAGTGGTAATCTGACCTTCTCCTGGAATATGGATGGTTTTCATTTCAGAAGGATACGTATTATTTACACCTATGCCGCATTGCAGGGTTGTTGATCCACCGTCGTTTTGTATTTCATAAGAGAAAGTTACCTTGTCGTCATCCACTCTCGGCGCTTTTACCCTGTCTTTTCCATAGTAGGCATTTTCTGTTTCGTATGCATCTGGAGTAGCATTGTTCCAGGCTTTAACGATGGAAAGTACAGGCTCGGCAGAGGTGTTCAGCGTAAACTGCTTGCCATCTACCAGTATATTTCCCTTATAATCAGTAATCCACAGATAGAAATTCTTTCCTGAAGGTGTCAGTTCTATCTTTCTTGAAATCGTGGAATGGGCTGGTACAGCAACATACAGTTTCTCATCTGCGTTTTCTGGTTTATTGGAAGTCATGCTGGAATATATGTCCAGATAACCAAGGTATTCCTGGTCACCTTCATTGGTTACAGTCACATCGAATGTACTCTTTACGCCACTTGTCAGATTACCTTCTGCTGAAACTTCCGATTTCAGTTGGGTTGGTACGATAGAAAGGGTTGTTTCCGTAGCTTCCACTACGTAAGGCTGCATTCCCTTATAGGCACATGGAAGCCAGGTATATCCATTGGTACTGTAAATGGCATAAATGGTGGTCTTTCCTATTGGAAATGCATAATCCACAGGTAACTCACTAACTTGCCAAATAGAGTAAGAACCATTAGAGCCAAGCGCTGCCAGATATAGTCTTGATGAAGAATTACCAATAGGCAGATAAGTACCATCAGCTTTTTTGATACCAAATTTCAGTCTAACGCCATAGAAATCATTCAGGGATTGGTTTGTAAAATCGTTGGTGATTTTTAAACTGAAAGTTTCTGATGCACTCGTGCGACTTGCCTTGGTAAGTTCTAATTTGCTGTTATTCTGATTGTAGGTCATTACGATGGAAGGAACATTTACCAGTGCATTATCTTTCTGGCCATTGTCTGGTGCAATGCCAATCAGCATACCGCATCCTACATTATAGCCGTCAGCAGCATTACTTGAGTTTTCTCCTTCCTGATAAGGATTGAGAATAGTCAGGTCAAAATATCCATTCTGCTGTCCGCTCCATCCCCAGTTGATATGATAGAGTCCATTGCCATCTGATCCATCGCATACAAACTCATGACCGCCTTCCTGGGAAGATGTTCCTGAATAAAGAATCGGTCGTCCGGCAGAGAGTTCATTGTCTATCAATTGCATCCATTCAGTTAACGTGAATGAGTAGCGGAAAACTTTCTGCATCAGGTCTGCATCGTAACCAAAATATTTAGCGAAAGGAGTAGGGGAAGCGAAAGAACCCGATACGCTTCCATAGCCCATCTGCAGGGCTGCACCGCAGTGATAGACCAATTTTGCTACGGCAGCGGCTTGTGTCTGGTTAAACTGTCCATTGGTATATTGGGGCAGAATGTTGCCCCAATCATACGTTCCTTCTGCTTTGCTGATAGCAGGAATTGTCGTCTCATATCCGTTCCATGATTTAGTATATCCAGGTATATCTTCTATGAGTTGCTTGGGATGCTGATAGTGAGCCATTACCTGTGTCATTGCAGTTGCCACGCATCCTGTAGCAGCATGGTTTGTGCCATCGTAAAGAGGGCACATATTATTGAATGGTGCAAACTGGCTCCACTCGATATCACCGAGTAGAGGGCTTACTGCAACATGAGAACTCTGACTGGAGCGATAACTGTTGATTTCAGCAAGATCCTGCTGGGCCTGTTTGTCACCTTGAGTTATCTTATCTGCTAATTTCTCATAGGCCTTCATGAAATTGACATAACTTTTGGGCAAGGAAGTTTCGTTGTAGGTTCCTTGGTCCGAATAGCCTATGATTTCCGGCAAACGGTCATCTCCTGAAACAATGGTAAATCCCTTATCTTTCCCATTGGTGAAAACATAATAGGCTGGAGTTTGATCAGCAGGAATTTCTCTGCTTACTGATTTTACTCGTGAGCCAACTTTTACGTTAGCTGATTTTGCCAACGTTACTTCAGAATGATCTTTGATGATGCCATGTTCTGTAGCATGTCTTTCTGCAATTTTTTTGGCTTGTTGAAAACTGCGTGGACCTGCAAAAAGGGTTAAAGGAATAGCTAAGAAGGTTAGCAACGGTAGTTTTACTTTATTCATTATGTTCGTTTTTGTCACAAAGATATGCATTTTTACACAAAAACTCATGGTTTTTACATTTTTTTGCTATATAAATGAGCGAAATGTTTCTCACCTTCTTTCTTTTTGCTTGTGATCGACTATAATACATATTTATAATAAGGCATGACTTTTCCTGCTTCCATAAGTTATACATTAAGAAAATATCACTTGCAAGATATTTTTTTCTATATTTGTTTGTGAGTTCCATCTTTTTTTTCTACCTTTGCAGCCGATAATTGTATTTCTACACCAAACAGAAGATAATTTATCAAGTCTTACTCTTTACATAGCTTCAATTCTTCAAGATTGAAATAACCTAAAATATTAAATTGTAAACCTATAAAAATGAGAAGAAAACTATTCTGTATCGCCATGATGTTGGCGGCTATGGTATCTCAGGCTTATGCCCAGATGACGATGTCGTTTCCTAAATTAGGGGGGGGGAGTATCAATCAAAACACTTAATACAGGCTGCACGCTTGTAGAGTTTCCTGTGGGTACGGACTTAAAGACCGTTATGTCCCAGGCATCCTTTACTGTAGATGGCAGCCCTGTGGATGCTTCTAGTATTATTCCGAATCCTGCTACACTTTCCCTGGAGGATGACCAGTCCGTTACTTTTCTCTACAAAGGAAAGGCTTATGGGTTCAGGTTCTCTGAAGGCAAGTATTTTACAGCCGTATTCTTGTCCGATCCACATATTGGTCAAGATGACCATGACGGAACATCGGTGGCTGATATGCAGAAATACGTAGGAAAAATCGTGAATATGGGTAAGGAATCGGGTGCAATCTTTGGATTTGATGCTCTGCCGGGTTATGTTCCTACCTGTGACATTGCTTTCTCTACAGGAGATATGGATGCTGATAATTCCAAAAGTCATAATGACTTTAAGTCTGCTCATGCAGGGTTTGCTGCAGCAGGTATTCCTTTTATATCCATGTGCGGTAATCATGATTTGGTTCCTGATTATTGGACTGGAGAAAATCCAGATAAGGGTTTGACCTATGGTTGGGGAACCAATGAAATTTGGGGTGGCATGAACTCAAACAGTAAATCCATTAATTTGATTGATGAATACCGAAACAACTTAAGTAAATATGGTATCTCTGATGTTAGCCTGATTACTGATGGAACCAAACACACTCAATTTAATCCTTATTCATTTACTTTTAACGGAGTGCGCTTTTATGTAGGTCAAACCTATTGGTTTCAAAAGCCTTATGATGCTCCTGCAACAGCTTTTTCTTCTGCAAAGTATTATGCTCCTGATAAAGTGATTTCTGCCTTGGAGAAATTTGTAAGCGAACATACCTCTGATCCATCTGTATGGATGCAGCATTATCCGTTCTTAGCAGGCAGTGACTGTGATCGCTGGTGGCTTGACCAGAATGATGTGGGCAAATATATCAAGACCCAAGATGCGTCAGTCTATGGAACCCAAGATAATGTGGCTGTTTTTACCGAAGCCAGTGCCAAAGCCGTGGCAAAGAAGAAAAAGGATAAGTTAGCAGAAATCATAGGTAAGACCCGAAATCCTGTTCATTTTTCTGGTCATACGCATCAGTTCTCTGTAAATACCTATAACGGTATCAAGGACTATACCACTGCTGCCTCTGGTTATGCGGCTTCTAAAGGTGCTGCCTATATTGTATTGATGAAAGGCAATAAGGGCGTAGTGGAAGTGAAGCAGGTATTGTTTTCGCCAGATTTCATGTCGGGAGTCACAGACAGGAAGATGGACTTGTTGTCTGATGATGCTAATGCAGTGGCGGCAAAATTGCAGGAGTCTCTGTCTCATCTCGGGGCTGATGTAACGGCTCAATCAAAAGCATTGGAATCTGCTAACAATGAGGCTGATGTTGCGGCTGCCGTTGAATCCATGGAAACAGCTTTCGATTCCTATATCCAGCAGCAAGGTGGCAAGGATGTGGATGTGACTAAGTTGCTTGGAGAGAACACGAACTTTGAAATGCAGCAGGCTACTGCCAATAGCGAATATGCAGAAATCTATCCTCAGGCTGGTTGGAACAGTTATGTAGAATCGTTTTCTAATGCAGGTAACAAAGTCTATATCAAATTGCAGCAATCTGATGTCAAGGGTTCTTCCCAGGGAAGTAAGAGCCTGTATCTTAGAGCTAAATGGCAGGATCTAACAGGAAAGGTTCAGGTCATGAAGCAGTGTGCCTTGCCTGCTGGTATTTACAAACTCAAATATTATGCATCTTGTGTTGGCAGTCCTACACAGAATCTGAATTACATGGTTTTGGCTGGAAAGAAACAGATGCTTGCCGTACCAGCTGCATCAGCTCCTCAGTTGCAGGAAACCACTTTCACATTGGATCATCCATCCGTCATCAACCTCAGTTTTGGATTTACTGGTGGAAAGGGTGGTACGGAAAATGATGTAAGAATCGATGATATTACCCTTACTTACCAGGGAAGCAAGATAGCACCGAATACGGACATGACTTCACTGATTCAAAATGTGGGATTTACCGAGGGCACAACCTCACGCCCAGTACAGGGAAGTGGCGGAGTGGTGCAAGTTCCTAATCACTGGGATTTCCAGTACAGTTATGATGGATGGAACGATACCAAGCTTTTAGATGGTTCATTCAATGTCTGGGCTGGTACTATCAAATGGGCAGAACTCTCCCAGAAAGTCAATCTGCCAAATGGTGCTTATCTTCTTACTGCAGATGTAAAGACGGACATGAATCCGGATGCATCTACTATCGCTCTTTATGGTGTAGGTGGAAACGGTAAAGTGGGCAGATCGGAAGAAGTGGGCAAGGGTAATGGAGACTTTAATAGCTATTCCTGCTATTTTGATGTAACAGACAACTCTGCCACCGTCGGTATTCGCTCAGACAAGGCCTATTATCAGATTAAGAATATCAAGCTTACCTATGTGGGAGAAAGTGCGGATGAGCAGACTGCTAACTCTTATCTCAGACAGGACTATTACTGGACTGGAAGAAACGCGCAGGAGTTTGATGCCACAGGCGAAAAATATGCCAAGGCACGGAATGTGGTAATTTATCCGCAGGTAAAGAATCAGCTCATTAGTGCTGCTTCCATAGACCAGTTCAGCAATACCTCTAACAAGATTGTGAATGGTGTTTGTCAGAAATTGGAGATAAGTGATCAGGAGAAGTTCGTTTCAAGCAAGGATTTCGTGGCTGAGGAGGCTGTTTTTGACAGAGTATTCAAAGTGGGGCAGAAATCCACCGTCTGTCTGCCATTCGGACCATCCACGGAGAAAGGCAAGTTCTATCGTTTGTCCAAGGAAAGTGGCAGCATCCTGATTTTTGATGAGGTTTCTTCTCCAGAGGGTAATACACCTTATATATATGTGGCATCTGAAGAGGGAACGCTTCGTGCATCTCAGGCAAATATCAAGGCTACTCCTGAAACGATGAATAGTACATCTATTGAAAGCGGTTTTCATCTGGTGGGTATATATCAGACCACACCGGTGAAAAATATCTATGGATTCAGTGTGGATGGAGAGTTGCTCAAGGCAAGTTATGCCACGATGAATCCGTTCCGTTCCTTCATCCAGTCACCAGTGGACGTATCAGGAGCCAAAGTATGGAAAGCTTCTTTTGATGGAGAGATGACTGGTATTGACAGTATTGTTTCTGATGGTGCAGCGGTCGTGGATGTTCTCAATCTTAATGGTATCTTGCTCAAAAAGCAGGTAAAGCGTCTGGAGGCTCTTGATGCTCTGGAGCCAGGCATCTATCTTTTAAGAGACGGAAATCAGTGCCTTAAAGTGAAGAAGTAATCATGAGTTCAGAAAACAGAAAATAAAATTATAACACGAGAAAAATATATCGATTAATCATGAAAAGAGTATATATAAAGCCCACCGTCAAGAGTATGATTTTGGCAGAAGAAACCTGTATTTTGACCAGTCTTTCCATTGATACTAATGGTTCTGGTGATGGTACAGGAAAGAATAACTGGGGTTCCAAAGAACATACTTTTGGGGAGGAAGAATGGTCGGATGAAGGGTGGGGAGATATTTAGAAAGTTCCTCAGCTGATTATATGATAAAATTCCCTTGCTTGTTGGTTCTGGTATTCAGAGCTAATTAAGCAAGGGAATTTTCTTTGAAATAGGACAGATTATCTAAATTTTAGGGAATTATGTAGATGTTTTTGAGATTATATTTTCTTATTTGACTGAAAATGAGTATCTTTGCATCATAAATTTAATAGAGTTACATAAGATGAATAAAACAAAGATTATTGCAGCATTTGCTGAGAAAGCTGGTATCACAAAGACTGATGCAGCCAGGTATTTTGATACCATGATAGGTTTAATGGCGGACAACATGGTGGAAGGTGATGGAGAAATCGCTATTCCTGACTTCGGTAGATTTTCTATCAAGCATGTAGCAGAGCGCCAGGGTATTAATCCTGCCACTAAGGAGAAGATTACGATTGCTGCCCGTGATAAGATTGTGTTCAAGGCTTCAGATTGCATTCAGTATTACTCACGTAAGCATTGTAAGGATTAAACGATAGTGGTATTATCAATCAGTAAATTAATCTAAATGGGTATAGCCATCAGATTTTCTGGTGGCATTTTTTATGCCTAAATATATGTTTTTTGGGGCAGTAAATCATGTTTCCCCCAGTAAAATTGAAGAAAAGCTTCAGCTTACGCAGGAGCGATATATTCGTGCATGGGATGAGAGTATGCAGAACCAGTATCATCAGTTCATGAGTCTTACGCCCCTCAGGATGACTGAAAAGCAGCTCATTCTAGTGGTCTGTCTCTCTCGTGCAGGAGAAGCTACCTTGAAGCATCCTCTCATGGTTCGTCTGGAACAGCAGGTGTCAAATTTAGACAAATTTATCAGGACTCCGAAGATAGATGAAGAGAAGCTTTTGGATGTGAGGGTAGTGGACAGAGAGGAAGCGGCAGCAGAGATTCAGTTTGATCATGCCAGCAAACTTCAGTGGCCAGATCATCTGAGTCCTACCAGCATTACCACCCCAAAGGAAATAGCAGAGAGGCTGAAGGAATATGATGCCGTTTATAAAGAACTGGTGGAAGCCAAGGGTGCTATCCTGCAGTTGGCTGAGAACAAGCTCACCGAAAAGCTTCTTCATGAGCAGCTTCGTTCCTGTCTTGACTCTCTGCTGGAAATATTGAAGGACAATGAACAGAAGGTGCTTCATCAGTTTGCCAGATATTTTGATCTGAGGGAAATGAAGGATTTCAGGCCCACCAGCAGCATTGACTATAACGTATGGCAGGGACATCTTAAGGCCATCATCGGTTATGCCACCAATTATGAGATAGATGATTTCAGCAGGAGTGAGGAGGAATCTCTTTCTTTCATCCGTTGTTTTGTCAGGGAAGGAAGTGACTTTGGCTTTTCTTACGAGGATCTCAAGGCCGTGGTTGATGAGCATGAGCAATTCCTGCGCTCCAGGAAGCAGAGTAAAGCAAATGATGAGCGTATCGAGAAGCTGGTACAGGCAAGAAGAGGTTTGGGTCGCATCACGATGGGCACTTTGAAAAATATCAATTCCACCATAGGAACACCTAAAGGATATGGTCCACTGGCAGCGGATTTTCAGGATAGGATGTCTGAAATATGGACCAGCAAGATGGTTTATGAGAAGCAGGAGGCCTACATCCGTCTGCTTTTCAGTCTGGCCTGTAGATGGAAGGAAAACTTCGCTCTGTTCAAGAAAGAGAAGAATCTTCTGGACTACAATGATATGGAGAAATACATGAGGCTTTTATTGAAGGATGAATCCGTGGCCCGTGAGATTTCCCTGTCTTACAGGTATCTCTTTGTGGATGAGTTCCAGGACTCTTCCCCTATACAGGTGAAGATATTTGATGCATTGAGTGATCTCATGGAGCATTCATTCTGGGTGGGGGATTACAAGCAGGCCATTTACGGATTCCGAGGCTCAGACATAGCTTTGACCAAGGCTGTGGTTTACCGCATCAGCCTGAAAGAGGACGGGTGTGATACTGATACGCTTGACACTTCATGGCGCTCGCTTCCGAATATCGTGCAGGTAAATAACGCCATCTTCAAGAAGACATTTGCCCATGTGCTGGATGAAAAGAACATTACCCTCAAGACACATCGTGAGAACAGTAATGGGACTGATTCCTTGAGATTTTTTCTTAGCAGTGATGATGCAGGTGTGGCAGAGCATATATTGAAATTGCTTTCCCAGCAGGTTAATCCTCATGACATAGCAGTACTGGCACGAACCAATTCCACGCTCAAGGATGTGTCTGAGAAACTGAAGGAATACGGCATTCCTTCCAGTAGGGAGGATTTCCCGATTATCGAGACCAAGGCATACACCCTTGCTTCATCTCTTCTGCGTATTGTGGAAAGCAGCAATGATGCTTTGGCCAAGGCCACGGTAGCCTATCTCACAGAACAGGATTACAATACCAGGAAGATTATCGAGGAAAAGATTCTTCTTTCCTGTGATTATATTTATGACACAATTAGTATTAAAGAAATTTGGAAAATCATTCGTCTTTTAAATGACAAAATCGTATCTTTGCATTTGCAATAAATGGTTTCTATTTTGAATTTATTTTACTGAACTTTTAAATAATTATAAGGAATGAATAAAACAGCTTTTATTACTGGTGCCAACAAAGGTATTGGCTTTGGAATCAGTAAATATCTTGGCCAGTCAGGCTGGGACATTATTATCGGAGCTCGCAATGAAGCAAGAGCTTTGGATGCAATGAGCAAGTTACAGGACGCTGGATGTACTGTTCTGGGATGGGTGGAAATAGAACTGAGTAACCAGACTAGTATCAGCAAGGCAGCAAAGGAAATCAATGAGAAATATCCTTTGCTCAATCTCCTGGTAAATAATGCAGGTATTCCGGGAGATATGTCAAAGACAAGTTGGGATACTGATATGAAGGATATCAAGGAAACTACTGATGTAAATTACTTTGGGACATTAGCCATCACCCAGGCGCTCCTTCCGCTCATCAAGCAAAACGAAGGTAGAATTGTGAATGTGACAGTACCAAGCGAAATCAGTCCTTATTGGCATCCACTGGCTTACGTAGCAAGCAAAGCTGCCCAGAATGCTATGATGGGTGTGATGGCAATGGAGTTTAAGCAGAATAACATTCCTGTGGAGATTTTCAGCGTACATCCTGGTCCTACCACTACAGATTTGAATGGCAATATGGACTTGCCGGGGTTTCATACGACTGACAAGGTGGGCGAGAAATTTGCCAAACTCATCAATGATGGTAAGTCTCATAATGGCGAGTTTATTGAATTATATCCTATTGTAAAAGAAGATTAGAGACTTTGCAATAGGAAAAAGTAAGTATTGTTTTATCTTAATGCTATTGTCAATATGCTTGGAATTAGATCATACAAAGATTTGCACTATTGGGAATCATTGTGGCCCAATAGAAATCCTGGTTTACATAACTGGTATATCATTCTTTTGAGCAATTTAAACTATCAAACTCCGGCAATGCGATTGGTTTTTAATAACTATGAATATCTGCATTATAGGACTAAGAATATCCGTTATTTCATTCCAGGTCTTTTGAATGAAGAAAAAGGTATATATCCTTTGAGAAGTAGAGTTACTACAAAGCCTGTTGCCTTCTCTGAAAGATTTTATGTAGAGGGATTTATAGAAACTGTGGACTGGTTAGAAAATAATAATCCAGCTTACAAATACAATGAAGGCATAGATATGATTCTGCTTCCATACACACGCCGGGAAGATTCTGCTACTGATAAGGAAGAGTATGACTTCAAACACATGCTGTGGTATTGTCTGGATGACATCATGAATCAAGGAATCAATCTGATTTCATTCATGAAAAAGCGATGGATGTTGTTAGTGAAGACATGTCCTATGAGGAAACAAAAGCTCATTTGAATATTGCAGTTTCTACTGGGCTTTTAGAGGTACCTAAAATCAAGGTATCAATCGTTAAAATGCCGGAACAATGGAAACTTCCTGAAGGAAGGAGAACCAAGGAACTTTGGGCTATCAAGATTAATGTAAACGGGGAGTCTTTCAACATCAAGGTTGGTTCAAAAGACCAAAGAATGGTGTATGTACACTCATCTGACAGAAACTCGGTGAACATATGTACCTTCATGAATTCTTCAGAAACGGTAGAGGTAGATATTGTAAATTTACCAAGAAAGGTTCCGAAGGATGGCTAAGGGATGACTACAATCTGCTTTTCAATCATCCTGCAAGAGATTTTAGTGAATGGATGAGAAAAGTAGAAGATATAGAAAACAGGGGACGCAGCATCAACCAGGGAAAATCGCAGATTAATGCCTATATCAAGGACAGACTTAAAGCGTTTGAGTTGGATGTATCAGAAATGCCAATCATAGATAAAATGGAGGATGAACATCAAGATTCTTACTACACCACTTACCTTCAGCCTGAAGATATAGAGATACCGGAAGATTTTTTGTCCATTCCTTTATCAGTAAGATGATGCAGAAGCAATGGACAACATGGGTGTGTGCTATGCACAGGGCATCGGTGTTGTGGAGAATCATGCCACTGCATTTGAATGGTACATGAAAGCCGCTACACTGGGCGATATTTATGCCTGTTACAATGTGGCAGAATGCTATTATCTAGGTGACGGGGTAGAACAGGACTACGAAAAAGCACTTCATTGGTATCTTATAGCTGCAGAAAAAGGAGATGTACAGTCACAGGTAAATGCTGCCAATGCCTATTATCTTGGGCAGGGAACCACAGAAAATCATGCCAAGGCTCATGAGTGGTGGCTCAAGGCTGCCCAGCGAGGACACTTGCAAAGTCAGAAAAATGTGGGTGCCAATTATTGGAATGGAGATGGAGTGGAGAAAGACGACAGCTGGGCTGCTTTCTGGTACGAAATGGCAGGACAGCAAGGAGATGCACAGGCACAATTCTCCACAGGCTGGTTCTATATGACTGGTACTGGGGTCAAACAGGACAAGCGCATGGGACTGAAATGGATTCATAGGGCCACTGCTCAGGGATTCGAATATGCCAAGCAATGGTGCAGGGACAATGGTTACAGTATATATTAAAGGAAGAATGAAAATGAAGACAGATTTAATGTTGATAGGGGAACGGCATCCCCTCATTCATAACATAACTAATTATGTGGCTATGAATTTTGTGGCCAATAGTCTTTTAGCAATCGGTGCTTCGCCCATCATGGCTCGTGCAGAAGAAGAAGTGGGAGAAATCAGCGCTAAATGCCAGGCTCTGGCACTTAACTTAGGTATAGTGGAAAGCAGTACTGCTCGCTCTATGCAGATAGCTGGGAAAGCTGCCCATGAGAATGGGGTTCCGATAGTTTTTGACGTAGTGGGAGTGGGAGTTACTCAGTTCCGTATGAAGATTGCTTCTGATATTATCAATAGCTCCCATCCAAATGTCATCAAAGGAAATGCAAGCGAAATACAGGCGTTATACTCCCACCAAATTGCCATGAATGGGGTGGACAGCAGCATTGAGCCACAGGAAATAGAGATGAAAGCTATCAAACTGGCACAAGAATTTTCTTCGGTCATCGTTGTTACAGGACCTACAGACTTAGTTACAGATGGCCACCGTGTGGCTCATATAAAGGAAGGTCATCAGCTCATGTCTAAGGTTACTGCAATGGGATGTACTGCCACAGGTATTATCGGAGCGTTTCTGGCAGTTTCATCGGATGCATTCTGTGCCTCCTTGCATGCCATGAAAGTGATGGGGATAGCCGGAGAAAAGGCAGCAGCAATATCGAGAGGAAACGGATCCATGATGATTAATTTCCTGGATGAACTATGTAATTTGTCAGGGCATGAGTAGAGTTATCAAAATCAGAAAGCGAGCCTTTATGGGGGATTTTTATGCCATTAATCTTTTTGGCATGATTATCACCTACGAGAAACTTTCCAAAGAAGAACTTAATCATGAACGGATTCATTCCGCACAGCAAAAGGAACTTTTATATATTCCGTTTTATATTTGGTATTTTTTTGAATGGGCCATATTAACGATCAAATATAAAAACGGATTAGAGGCATATTTTAATATCAGATTTGAGAAAGAGGCCTATGCTCATCAGGATGATATGGAATATCTGAAGAAACGGAGGCATTATAGCTATAGGTAGCATTCAAGAGTGTAAAACTCAGTATCGCCGAGCAGCAGCTTGCCGACCTTCAAGGCAGAACACAGACTGTCGAGCGCAGATATGAGGAAATGCAGAGCAAACTCCAGAAGGATTTACCCCAACTTAACAAGGTTACCCTTCAGGAGATTTGTAACGGGGAGTATGCTAAGTGGAAGTTACTTATTGCCATTTAGCTGCTCCTTTATTTTGTATTTACATTTTATGGGTTAAGGGAATACTACGAGGTAAACAGTTTTGTAGTTTATTTTATTTTACAAATTCATTTACTTTGGCAATGATAATTACTGCTACTTCTTTGATGTCAGAAGTTCTGGAATTTGCAATTTTAATTATTTGATAAGCGTTCTGAGGTGAGAAAGATGCCTCGTCCGAAAGAAGCCATAAGTCTTTTGTTGAGCTTTTATGCAGATAATCCGGTAAGATTATTAACATCTTATGATGGAAAAAAGTCAGCAATATATGCAGTTTTGTCGATAAAAAATTATATCTTTGGCCTCCATAAAAAACATTAATTTGAAACAATGAAAATCATAGGAAACTTGTTGTGGTGGATCTTTGGTGGTCTGGAAGCAGCTTATGGATACTTTACTGGTAGCTTGGCGTTGGCTATCACCATTATTGGTATACCCATTGCCTTGCAGACTTTCAAGATAGGCTTGTTATGTTTGTGGCCTTTTGGATCGGAGGTTAGGAGTATAGAGTCACCTACAGGGTGTATTCGGATACCCTTGAATCTCATTTGGTTACTATGTGGTGGACTTTGGGCATGGTTTGTCCATGTAATCTTTGGATGTTTGCTCTTTATAACGATTATTGGTATTCCATTTGCCAAGCAACATTTCAAGATGGCCGGTTTGTCTCTGGCACCGTTTGGCAAGGATGTGATATTAAATTTCTGATGTTGATGGAAAGATATATAGGTAGACCTACCAATCTTGAGGGTAGGAGTGAGGTGGAGGTACAAACTTATACCTCAGTTCGGGATAACGAGTTCTATCTAAAGGCTTTATAATGTTTTTATATAAGGGACACAGAGGCTTGGCAACCATCTATATATC
>OIZF01000778.1_pt1 | contig 20937 bp, 16 predicted proteins | sample 1588471 | NCBI WGS metagenome assembly OIZF01 (sample SAMN03283279) | human gut metagenome | biome: human-associated habitat; material: feces | host: Homo sapiens | place: Peru | collected 2012
TAGAGGATAGTTTATTCTATTTTCGATCAAATTTAATGATAAAAATCATTCTTTTTAGTGACTGAAAATAACCCATTTTTAATGTTGCGTTTTATAGGGGTCTAATGATGCGCTTTCTTAGGTGCTAATGATGCGCTTTCTTAGGTGCTAATGATGCGCTTTCTTAGATGCTAATGATGCGCATCGTTAGGGTACGATGATTCGCATTAGTTTTTTCTTGCTGATTTTCTCAGACGCAAAAGTGCTTTTACCCAGGCACAAAAGTGCCCATCCTTAGGCACTGTGTCATTCTGAGTTTTATTTGTTTTGTGTTGCAACACTAATATAAATGAAATTTCTGACGTGGAAAACCCTGAGCAAAATTGCGAGATAAAGATAATGCTTCAACATTAGAGGAACAACTATTGAAGTTTTAAGCTAGAACCCACAAAAGGATATGTGGTGTATTTTTGGTGGACATTTTTTCGTTTCAAAATTTGCATGTTTCCATTTATTTTCTTAATTTTGTTGCCGAACATCATTGACAGAGATGCTACTATTTTACATGCAATAAATGTGCAATTTTAGAGATAGTTTAATTAAAATATTAATTGATGAAGAAGATTCTGTTTTTCTTTTTACTCTTCTTGCTTTTGATGACAGGAAGTTGTTCAGACCATCGTGTACAAATGGCATGGTTGGCAGAAATGAATAGTCTGATGGAGAAGAATCCGCAGGCAGCGTATGACAGTTTGAGCAATCATCGCCAGGACATGTCACAAAGTGGTGAAAAAGTAGAAATGCGTTATCGTATGTTGGAAGCAAAGGCATTGAATAAGCTTTTCAGGCCTATGCCTTCCGACTCCTTGTTTCAAGAAGTCGTAGATTATTATGATAGCAAAGGTACCCCTAATGAGAAGATGGAGGCTCATTATCTCTTGGGATGTATCTATCGTGATATGAAAGAGGCACCCAAGGCAATGCAATGTTATCAGGATGCGGTGGAAAGTGTAGATACTTTGAGCAAAGATTGTGATTTCAATTCTCTTTACAGGATTTATGGGCAGATGGCTGATATCTTTGTGAAGCAGAATTTGTTTCAAGAAGCGCAGATTGCGCGGCAAAAGTACAGAACTTATGCATTAAAGGCAAAAGATACTTTAAATTATATAATAGGTAGTGAAAGATTCATACCAATTTATAGTGCAATGGGTGATACTGCAAAGGCGATAGCTCAGACTAAACTTTGTGCTCGTTTATATGAAAAATACCATTATCATCAAAAGGCTATAGCTGTATGCGTAACCTTGATAGAATTTTATTTGGATAGGCATCAATATCAAGAAGCTCATCATTTAATGCAGAAATTTGAATCAAAATCAGGGCTGTTTGATAAGCATGGTAATATTGCTACCCCTCGTGAATATTATTATTACTATAAAGGTAAGTATTTTCTGGGTACTCAACAATTGGATTCTGCTGAATTCTATTTTAGAAAATTGGGTTGTTTTGGTTATTCGTATGAAGCCAGTAGAGGGTTAATGGATGTATATGTAAAACGTCACAATACTGACTCTATCACTAAATATACCATATTGGCGGGAGTTGGAATGGACAGTGTCCTGGAGACAAACCAAACTAACGCTTTGGAACAGTCTTCTTCTATGTATAATTATAGTAACTTACAACGGGAGTCTGTTGTCAATCTTGAAAGGGCTAATCGAGAAGAGAAAAAAGTATTGTTGCTTGGAAGTTTCTTATTAGTTCTGTTTGGTGTGCTCCTTTGGCTTTATAAAAAATATAAGAAGAATGAACGCAAAAAAAAGCAAGATTTGGAGATTCATCAAAAGGAAATAGATAAATGGAATGATAATTTTTTGCAGGTTTGTCAAAAATTAGAGGTGTATAAAAATGAATTGGAAACTTTGCAAAAGGACAAAAAATTATTAGCAGATCAGATGCAACAGCAAATAGAGGCTTTGCAAAATGAAATCACCGAATATAAGAAAATGCGAGTCAGAATGGAGCCTTCAGAAAATATCGCAACTTTAGATGAAGAAAATATTTATAAAAGATTTAGGGAACTTACTTCGGGGAAGATGAATACCCCACCTCCAACTGAAGAAGAATGGCAAGAACTTTCTCTTGTTGTAAGTAAGTATTTTCCTTTTATATATAATAAAATGTGTAATTGTGAGAAGTTGAGTCGACTGGAAATGCGAGTTTGCATACTCACACGATTGCGTTTTACAAATAAGGAGATGACAATTTTGCTGAATTCTTCAGCATCAAGTATTTCCAATATTCGGCAAAAGGTAAATGAGCGCTTGTTTGGTGGAAAGAGTTCTAAAACCTTGTTTGATAATATGGTAAACCTATAAAGTGAAAAAGTGGTGAAAAGTATTGTAAATGCTTGATTATTAATAAGTATTACCCCCCCCCATTTGCCCAATAAGTGAAAACTAAGTGAATAGAATTGTGTCGAAATGTTTGTTGTGTTTGATATTTCTTCATACTTTTGCAGCGAAATTTTTAATATGAATGTCTATGAAGAAATTTAAACAACTATTGTGTATCGCTTTATTTTTTGCTTCACTGTCTGTGCAGGCAAGTAGTAAAGTTGTAATGAGTTATAAAGGTGGAGATGCTCATACTCCAAGCTCACGTGTACCAGCCGCTCCTATTTATGTAAATCAAGACGATCATACATTCATCTTCAGTTCAAATCTTGCAGGTGAAATTATAGAGGTGATGGGAAGTGACGGACTCCTATATACATCTATGATAGGAGAAAATGGTAAGGTGGTCGTTCCTAACAGTATCACTGGTGAAGTGGAGCTTCGTCTCTATAGAGGTGATTTGGTCTATTCTGTAATTGTAGAATTGTAATCACAACCATAACTAAAAACCGATGCAGATGAAAAGTAAACGTATTTTGGTAACAGGGGGAGCCGGCTTTGTCGGCTCCAACCTTTGCGAACGCCTCTTGCGAGAAGGACATTCCGTGATATGTGCAGACAACCTCTATACAGGTAGTTTGGACAATATTAAGGAATTTCTGTCCCAAGAGAACTTTGAGTTCCGCCAGATGGATATTTTGGATAAGGCAGAGGTGGAGAAGTTGAAAGATCTGTTGATAGATGAGATTTACCATTTGGCTTGTCCTGCTTCTCCTGTGCATTACCAAAAGAATGCCATTTATACAACTCGGGTTTGTGTAGAGGGTACTATCAATATGTTGGAGTTGGCACGTCATTTCGATTGTCCGATACTTTTTTCCTCTACGAGTGAGGTTTATGGAGACCCATTAGTGCATCCCCAGCGTGAGGTCTATTATGGTAATGTGAATCCCAACGGTATCCGTTCCTGCTATGATGAGGGCAAGCGTTGTGCCGAGAGTCTCTGCATGGACTACCATCGTCAATATGGTGTGAAAGTAAAGATTATCCGCATCTTCAATACGTATGGTCCGAGGATGGCGGTGGGTGATGGCAGGGTCGTTTCCAATTTTATTGTCCAGGCATTGAAGAACGAGCCAATGACCATCTACGGCGATGGTAGCCAGACACGTTCCTTCATGTATATTGATGATTTACTGGAAGGGATGGTGAGGATGATGGCAACAGGAGATGGCGTGACTGGACCTGTGAATATAGGAAATCCTGAAGAAAAGACAATCTTAGAATTAGCTAATATGATTTCACAGTTCGTAGGATCTGTATTACTTATAAGTCGAGTTAGTCCACTCCCACAAAATGATCCCTTGCTACGGTGTCCTGATATATCCTATGCAGGAAAACTTTTTAAAGGATGGATGCCGCAAATAAGTATTGAGACAGGTTTGGGTAGAACGATTTCTTATTTCCGAAAAAAAGCAAGACCATGAGCAATGATGAAATATTAAATAAATCGACCAATGGAAATACGCCTTTGATTTCTGTTTGTATGCCAGTCTATAATCGTGGAATGTATATTCGTGATTGTATAGAGAGTGTGTTAAGTCAGAGTTTTCGGAATTTTGAATTTGTCATCGTGGATGATGGTTCCACAGATGAAACTCCTAATATCATAGATAGCTATTGTGATTCACGTATTCGATGTATTCATAACAAGCATGATTATATAGGTTCATGTAATCTTCTGCTTAAAGAGGCCAAAGGTAAGTATATAGCAAGGATAGACTCTGATGACATAATGAGTCAGGATAGGCTACAGATACAATTTGAATATATGGAGTCTCATCCTGACGTTTCTGTTCTTGGTACAGGAATCCATGTCATTGGAGAGGTGGATTCGCCCTATGATTTGTCGTTTGTGCAGGAACCGACTTTAGATTTTATGTATAAAAATGGAGCAGGTGTAGCCAATCCATCTGTAATGATGCGACGTGATGACATTGATCGGTATAAGATTAAATATGAGAAGGAGTTTATATTTGCAGAAGATTTTTGTTTTTGGGTTAGATGTCTTATGGCAGGATTAAAAATATATAATCTACAAAGACCTCTTACTCAGTATAGACATTCGGCAAGCCAAGTTTCCGTGGAGAAATCTTTCTTGCAATACAAGGCTGCCAATCGTGTAAAATCCTTGATTTCTCGTTGGATGTCAAAAGAGGAGGAACAATGGGCTCAAAATCATCCTGTATCTATTCCTCGGACAGATAATTTGTTGACTGTTATCATTCCTTTTCTTAACGAGGGTGAGGAGGTCGGTGAAACCGTTAAAAGCATCAGGCAGTATGTGGGGACAAAAGTTGATATAATAGTAATTAATGACCAGTCAAATGATGGCTATGACTATCGGAGTGACTTGCAGGAGTTGAGTGTCTATTATATATATAATGTGGAGCGTAGAGGTGTTGCTGCTAGTCGAGATTTGGGTATTAGGTTATGTCAAACCCCTTTTTTCCTGTTGTTGGATGCGCATATGCGTTTTTATGATGGATTATGGGTAGATAGAATATGTTCTATTCTCATGGAAAACGATAGACGACTTTTATGTTGCCAGACAAAATTCTTGTCGAAGAAGAAGGGAAAAGTTTCTGAGTCTTTGGAATGTCCTTCAACATTTGGAGCTGTATTTGATATGAGAAGGCTAAGCTATGTTGACTGGAATTATTATGAGAACAATTTAGATTCTTCTCAGGAACGAATAGAAATCGTTCTTGGTGCAGGCTATGCTGCAAGCAAACGCTATTGGACTTACCTGGAAGGACTTGAGGGCTTGATGTATTATGGTAATGATGAGGCTTTTATAAGCTTGAAGGTTTGGCTTGAAGGTGGTGAATGTATTCTGCTGAAAGACGTTGTAATAGGTCACATATATCGTGAATCCTCTCCATTTAAAAGATTTAGCGAGGAGGAACTCTATAATCATTTGTTTATTGCCAATATGTTGTTCCCGATTTCTATGAGTTGCAAGATTCATGCACAGGCAATGGTTTCTAATCGACCTTTATACAATCTTGCTTCTTGTCTGTTGGGTGAGCGAAAGGAATTGGTGTTTAACCTGAAACGTAATTTTTGGCAAAAGAAGACGATACCTTTTTCTTCAGCCTTTCCTATGCCCATTCCTGTCTCGAAGGAGAATGTGTCTGAAGCGAAGAAAATATTGGAGCGTATGGATGAGTTCGGGGACTTTGTCACAAGTTTCAATGTCCATGATTTAGGGCTGTGTCAGGGGAAAATGGCGCTATTGGTATGGCTGTTGTATTTTGGTACTCGAACAAATAATTCGCAATGGATGGAACATGCACAATTATTGTGGCAGGAAATTTCCGATTTCATAAGAGAACGAGAGGTCTGTTGGAATTTTAAGCATGGATTGTGTGGCATAGGGTGGGGAATCATATATTTATATCTACATGGGCTGATAGATGAGTTGCCTTGTGAAATAATAGATATGATAGATAGCGAAGTTTTGGCTTATGATCCAGACAAGGCAAACACCGATAGTTTTGAGTATGGTGTTGGCGGCTTCTTGGCCTATGTAACATTGAGAAACCAGCTTCCCTATAAGTCTCCGTTTATGAGTATAGACTATTCAGAATCTGCTCGTAAAATTCTTGCAAAAAGTCGGGATGTTGCGTCTTGCACGTATGCGTGTTGGTATTTGGCTTATAAAAATGACTTAATGGTGGAAGATAGTCTCCCTTCTATATTTGATTGGAGTAAGGCCAGGCTCTTTTTGCCCCAGAATAAAGAATATTGGGATGTTTCTGTTAAAGGTGGCTGTATTTCAACGTTTATACTTGCAGCCAAGGTAGAAAATAATAAGAAAGGAGGTGTTCAACAGAGAAAATTGAGTTTATTAAATCTTAGTAAATAACAATTAAAATTAAATTATTATGAAATTAAAAAAGAAAACATTATTTGAATGCTCTATTGCTATTCCTGCAATAGAGAATGACAAGGAAGGATTACTCGTTGGTGGCTTTTCTGGTATTAGCGTAATTGGTGTTGTGCCTTCAGAAAATGTTAGGTGTAATAATTCTTCATGTCCTAATAATGGATGTGTCAATTATGGTTGTTTAAATGGACCATGTGATAATCATAAATGTGTTAATGTAGCAGTGAAAACGGGAACTCCGACTCCGGCTCCAACTTTAAGAGGTGCCGTATCTTGTGGTTTCTTATTCGGCTTTTAGCCTTTTACCAGTGCCATCTTAATCGGAACAATTTTGCCAAGGTTGACGATGGCACTCCTAATATTCTTTTTATGAGATTTAGTTTATTTTTGATTTTCAGCGTCCTATTTTCTATTTCTGCATCTGCTCGGGAGCAGGAACTTTGGATATGGAAGAAAGTTTTCAACATCTTCACTAAGGAGCCAGTCTTGAACGCCAAGGTGGATTTGTTGTCTGAAGACAGCACTCTCATTGCTACGAGCTTCAGTAATGTAAACATCAATGGCAGGAAGTGCGCAGTCATGTTTATTCTTAAAAAACCTGGCAAATATATTTTTCATGCCTCACATCCTGATTATGAAGATGTTTACGAGAGTTTTGAAATAGAGAAATTTTACAAAAAAGAGAGGTCAAGAATCTTGAGAAAGCCTTTGTATATGCAGCGTAAATATCCTAAACCGCGCTCCTTGGACGAAGTGCAGCAGTTGGAAGATGTTGTGGTGAAGGCAACAAAAGTAAAGTTCTATATGAACAAGGATACCTTGGTCTATAATGCGGATGCTTTTAACCTGCAGGAAGGAAGCATGCTGGATGACTTGATAAAGCAACTTCCTGGTGTCACAATGAACAACTATGGTCAGATTTCCGTCAACGGCAAACTCGTGGATGAAATGCTGCTCAATGGCAAGGCTTTCTTCAATCATGACCGCAAGCTAATCCTTGACAACCTCCCGTCGTTTATGGTCAATCACCTAAAAGTTTACGATAAGCGAACAGACTTGCAAGAGCTGAGAGGGGACAGCGTTGGTCCGAAGTTGTATGTCATGGACATCGGCTTGAAACGAAAATACCAAACTACTTGGCTTGCTACCATAGAGGGAGGATTGGGAAGTGACGACCGCTTCCTTGGGCGGTTGTTTGCCTTGCGTTTGACACCACGCTCAAAGATTTCCGCCTTTGCTAATTTCAATAATTTGAATGATGAGAGAAAGCCTGGAAACAATAGTGATTGGTCACCTTTGCAACAGCCTGTAAATGAGACGACGATACGGACGGCTGGCATCGATTATGCCATAGAGTCAAAGGAGGGCGTGTTTTCGACAGATGGTAATGTCTCATTTTCCAGCAAGCGCATGACGAATGAAAGCCGAACAATCCGCGAGAGTTTCCTTACGAGTGGCAATACCTTTGGCAGAGGTTTGTTGACCGGTCTTGTTCGTGACGTGCGTGTAGGCACCCAGCATCAGTTTACATGGATAACTCCTGCTTACACTTATATCCAAGTAAAACCTCGTTTTTCCTATCATAAGTTCAATCGGACCGGTACTCAGGCATCAATCACGCTCTTGGAAAATAAGTTTGACTTATGGGGAAAAACGTGGATGGACAGCATCGCATCGCCTTTGGGTAATACTCTGTTGAAAGAATATGCCATCAACCACCTCCTGGTAGATACCCGAGGGGATGGGTGGGATTGGCAAGGAGGGATTGACTATGGTCAATTCTTAGGGATACCGCACCGTTCCGATCATTCGATATCTTTCGGTGGCTCCTATCAATATGACAATGCCGAGAGTAATAGCTTTGACCATTACAGGCTTGATTATGTGAAGAAGGGAGAGATGGATTATCGCAACCGTTTTGATAAGGTGAAGAATTCGGGTTATCAAGTTTCCGCTCGGATAGAAGAAAGTTGGGATATTGTCAACGCTTCGTCACAAATTTTTCGCTTAGAGACAAGCTATAGCTTTGGCTTGTCGCATCGCAATACCACAAGAAACCTGTATTTACTGAACCAACTGACAGGTTGGGGAGTTGACACTGGACATTTTCTTGGCGAGTTACCTTCCGTTCAGGAGTTGGAACTTGCATTGGATCATTCCAACAGCAACCGCACCTGTTCAGATGTGCAAACCCATACACCTCAGTTGGGAGTGTATGCGGAGAGGAAGGTAAGCGACTCCTTGTTGCATGTAATCATGATTAAGTTTCCTCTTGGTATCAAGAGGTCTGAACTGAAATATGCCAGTGCTATGGCGGATACGACCGTTCATCACACAGATGTGCTGTTCATGCCATCCTTGACTTATTCCATGCAGGGAACTCCCCGAAGAGGGCGGTATGATCTATCTGTCAACTATAACTTGAGTGTCAATGTTCCTTCCTTACTATATTGGGTGAACAGAACAGACAATAGCAATCCCCTGTATATCGTGCAAGGAGCAAAGAGTTTAAGGAACGAGCAGGTACATAACTTTTCCGTTACTTGGCGACAGACTTTGCCTGGACAAAGAATATACCATGTGGGAACGTTGTTTGCTATACATCGAAACTCATTGGCAATGGGGCAGTCATATAATCTCTCCACAGGTGTGCGAACGGTGACTCCAACTACGGTCAATGGAAATTGGAATACCAGTCTCTACAGTGGTTTATCCTTGCCATTGTTCCGTGACAGACAGGTAATGCTGCAGTGGGACAATGCCGTGAATTTCTGGCACAAGGTGGATCTTCTGAGTGACAGCCAACATCCAACGTCGCAACGCAGCTCCGTCAGCTCTCTCTACTTCGAGGAGACCTTGAAACTGAGCTATCGTCCCACTTCAAAGTTTGGCATCGGCTTGAAGTCAGGTGCCCACACGCAGCACTCTACCAGCAGACGAGAAGGGTTTGAAAACATCAGTATCTGTGACTTTGATTATGGCGCAACCCTTCAGTGGCAACTTCCTTTCAAGTGGCAGGTGTCAACCGACTTAACGATGTATAGTCGGCGTGGTTACAATGACAGAGAGATGAACACGGACGAACTGGTCTGGAACGCCCGGTTGACAAAGACATTCCTGAAAGGTCGCCTGGCTTGTATGTTGGATGCCTTTGACATCTTAGGCAATCTGTCTAATGTCCGCCGCTCAATAGATGCTTTTGGTCGTACGGAAGTATGGCATCATGTTACACCCCGTTATGCCATGTTGCACATAGCATATCGCTTCAATAAACAACCTAAAAAATAAAATGAAATGAAACCAAGTATTTATAATTTTGTCTTTGACAATGGTAGCAATTACCTTCTTTACAATGCTGCTTCCGATGAGATTATTGTCATGGGAGAAGAATTGTATAAACTTTATACAGAAAACCTTAATGACATAGCAAACATTCAGTGTCATCATCCTAAGTTTTACGATTACCTTCTAAGCAAGGGGGCTATCGTGGATGACTCTTGCTCGGAGAGCGATTCCGTTATAGCAAGGTGGAAGGCAAATGAAGTCAATGCCAATACTTTTACAATAACAATCAATCCGACAATGGACTGCAATATGTCTTGTTGGTATTGTTATGAGAAACGAAACGTCAAGACTAAGATGGACCAAACCGTGGCTGACAGTGTGCTGGCATTGATTAAAAACATTTGTGTTTCGGTCAATGATTATGAAACTATACTACTCTCTTTCTTCGGAGGTGAGCCAATGCTATATTTTGATGAAATAGTATTTCCTCTTATAGAGAAAGCTCTTGAAATCTGTAAGGTCAATGGGAAAAAGCTAAGAACTCATTTTACAACAAATGGTTTTTTGGTTTCCAAAGAACGATTGGAAAAAATGGGGAAAATGTCAATACCGTTGTCTTTCCAAATTACACTTGACGGTAATTCCGCTGTGCATGACAAGAATAAGGTTGTGATAGGCAGTGGCGGCACATACCAGCGAACAGTTTCCAACATAAAGGTATGTTTGGAAATGGGAGCTTTAGTTATAGTACGCCTAAATTTCACAGAGGCCAGCCTCCCGTATTTTATAGATGTGTTAACTGATTTTTCTGATGTGGATGTACGTCTCAAAGAGAAAATGAGTTTTAACTTTCAGCGTATTTGGCAAGATAGCTCTACCATTTCTGATGAAGATTTGCGTATGCAAGTGAGAAACATGGAAAAGTCTTTTGGCGACCAAGGCTTCAGAATAGCTCCTTACTCTTCGAATACTTTTGGACGATGCTATGCCGATATGGAAAACTCCATAGTGGTAAACTATGATGGTAATGTCTTTAAATGCACAGCAAGGGAATTTATTCCACAAAATAGAGAAGGAATAATTTGTGCTGATGGTAATATCCACTGGGACAATAAGCATTCTGATAGAAAGCAGATTGCATACGGTAGCGATAATTGCCAGAAATGCCGAGTCTTTCCTTTATGTCATGGAGGATGTAGCCAATGTAAGTTGGAATCAGAAAACGGCGGTAAAGGTTGTCTGAAAGGCTTGTCTGCTTCGGAGAAATTACAATTGGTGCAGAATCGTATCCAGGACATTCTGCTATTGTATAATTGTCAGTCTAAAATGAAGAAAGTATGAAACATGGAATCCTTCTTATCGCATACCACAATATTGAACATGTCGTCAGATTTATCAATAAGTTTGACGATGACTTTCGTGTATTTATTCATTGGGACAAAAGAAGTCCATTGTCAGCCGATGAGCGCAACCTGCTTATGCGGTCAGGAAAGGTTGCCTATATAGGACAAGAGCATCAGGTAAATTGGGCAAGCTTTGGCATAGTTCGTGCAACCTTAACGCTTTGCAAGGAGGCTTTGAAGTATGAGAATATAGATTATATGCACCTTGTAAGTGATGCGGATTATCTTGCGACAGACGTATCTACAATAAAAAGCTTCTTTGAGACCCATAATGGAATTAATCTCTTAGACTACGAGAAATTTCCAGTGAAGGCATGGAACGAGGGTGGCTATGACCGGGTGAAGTTCTATCATAGGTTGGAAAAATACAACATAAGAGTTGATGTGAATGATGAAAACAAATATTTAGGCGAAATTGCTGAGCAAAGGGAAAAAAATCAATTCAAGCCATTGCCACCATATGACTTATATGGTGGTTCTGCCTGGTGGAGTCTGACAAGCGATTGTGTAAAATACTTGGTAGGGCATGAAAAGGAGATTACGGAATACTTTGTAGATACAATGTTTCCCGACGAGTCCTTTGCCCAAACAATAATTATGAACAGTTCTTTTGCCGCTACAGTGATCAATGAAAATAAGCGCTATATATATTGGCCCAAAAAGCATGGAAGCACCCCTGCCATCTTAGACATGGAGGATTTGGTTCCAATAATTAAGGCTAACGATTTTTTCATCCGTAAAGTGGATCCTGTGATATCCGGCAAACTCTTGGATGCATTGGATGAGGCGGTTGTCGATTATGGGGATTGTATACAAAATACCAAGACTATGTCGATTGGAGAATTGGTGGACAAAGTGACGGCTTTAGTTGACAGCAAACATGAAGGTGGACTTTTGATGGGAAATGCGGGAGCCTTGGTTTTTATGGGAGAGGCTTTTCGCTTAGGAATTGTCTCTCAAGATGCCGTAACTCTTGTATTAGAATCTGTCCTTAAAGAGTTTGATAGCATAGACTATGATTCATACGAGTGTGGTAGGCTTGGCATTGTTGTGGGGCTTGAACATTCCTTTAAATCACTGACAGGCATTTATGCACAAAATATAGTTGATGACTTAGACAAGATTAATCTGGTCATAGTGAATAGTGTCTTGAATTATGTAGGAGAAGGCATTTCTGCATATATGTACAAGTTGTGCAAGATTTATTTCATGGCAAGAAAGCATGGTGGAAGACTCTCAAAAATAGACTCTTCCGCATTGGATGTACTTGATAAAATGGAGGTTAATACCCCAAATGGTACTGATAAAGTTGTAAAAAACACTAATAACTGTGGCTTATTAGGATGGGCAGGCATAGGACTTGAAGTCCTGAGTAAAACATATAACCAAGAAAATATAGAATGGATGTATCTCATATAGTGAAAAAGTGGACATTCCCATTTGTACGCCAGTTTGACCAGATGGATTGTGGACCAGCATGCATTAGTATGGTGGCAAGGCATTATGGAAAAATCTTTCCGTTGTCGTACCTCCGTAGTCTTTCTTGTTTGAGTAGGAAGGGGGTCAGTATTGCTGGTATACGAAGAGCATTGCGAGAGATTAAAATGGAGTCGGCTTCCTTTGAGATGTCTTTGGAGCAATTGCGAGAAAACTGCCCTCTTCCTGCGATTGTGCATTGGGAGCAAAACCACTTTGTTGTGCTTTATGCCATATCAAAATCACGAGTTGGTGGTAAGTATAAGTATCATGTAGCTAATCCTGCGTATGGTAAGCATAGAATGAATGAAGAGGAGTTCTGTAGGGGATGGGTGAATGGTTGTAAGGGAATCGTGATAGCAATGGAGCCTTCTGATGACTTCTTTTCCCAAAAATCAATACGGGATACTCATAGCTTCTATGCCTTTGCGCATAAGTATATCTGGACTTTCAAGCATGAATTGCTACAGCTGGCATTAGGCTTGCTTGCTGGTACAATGTTGTCCCTCGTAGCTCCATTCTTGACACAGGCTGTTGTCGATAATGGTATTATGCAACGTGATATAGGGGTAATTACGGCGATACTCCTCGCCCAGCTATTCTTGTTTTTTGGCTCGTTCTCCATGGGGATTGTCAGTAGTTGGGTTACTTTGTATATGGGTACAAAGATCAACATTAACATCTTGTTTGATTACCTTAGTAAGCTACTGAAACTTCCGATATCTTTTTTCGAGACGAAAAGTGTCGGAGACTATAGCCAAAGAATCGCCGATCATGGTCGTTTACAGAGTTTTACGACCCAGATGTCTTTGGACACAGCATTTTCCATATTGTCTGGTAGCATTCTTCTGGTCATCATAGGATATTATAGTATGTTTATTCTTGCCGTCTATCTTTCCCTGACGGCATTGAGTGCAATATGGATGAGCTATTTCTGGAACAAGAGAAAGGCTTTGGACTATGAGGTGTTCAAATTGGCATCGAACAACCAAAACAAGATGTATGAAATGATGAGTGGAATTATTGACATCAAAATCAATTCATATAGTGAATACAAGGTCGCCGAGTGGAAGGGCTTGCAGGATGCGATGTATCGGATGAGCCAAAGGGCATTGAAGTTAGGACAAGTTCAAAATACAGGTTACACAATGATAGGACAGTTTAGGAACATCATTGTGACGTTTTGGATAGCTCTGGAGGTTGTACATGGTGACTTGACCCTTGGTATGATGATGAGTATATCCAGTATCATAGGTCAGGTGAATGGTCCTCTGTCACAACTCATAGGTTTTCTGCAGCAGTTTCAGGATGCAAAAATTAGTTTGGAGCGTTCACAAGAGGTCTTGCTTTGTCCGAATGAGGATAATGATAACTTGGATGAACTTAGGGGGAATGAGCCTGTTGATATTTGGGTAGAAAATGTGTCTTTCCAATATAATGACACGGTGGGAAGTCCTGCTTTGGAAAATGTGTCTTTCTCAATCCCCGCTGGGAAGACTACCGCTCTCGTTGGAGAGAGTGGTAGTGGAAAGACAACTCTAATGAAGCTGTTGCTACGGTTTTATGCTCCAAGTACAGGCAATATATTATTTGGAAATGTTGCCTGTGGAAAACTGAAGGCTGAGTCTATTAGAAAACAAATGGGAATTGTAATGCAAGAGAATTTTATATTTAGTGACACGATAAAGCAAAACATCATATTGGGTGAGATATATGATGAGCAAAAAATGAAAAAGGCTATAGAAATGGCTTGTCTCGGAGATTATATAAAGAAACTCCCACTTGGTATAGAAACGAAAATAGGAACAGATGGGACAGGTGTAAGTGGTGGTGAAAAACAACGCATCATGATAGCTCGTGCCATATATAAAAATCCCTTGTATTTATTATTGGATGAGGCTACAAGTTCTTTAGACGCAGAGAATGAGAGAAATATTACAGAAAATCTTTCCCGGGAATTTCATGGTAGGACGATGCTGGTTATAGCACATAGACTTTCAACTGTAAGGGATGCTGACAATATAATCGTGTTGCGACATGGGAAAGTCGTGGAAACTGGCAACCACAAGGAACTTGTTGGACGGAAAGGGTATTATTATGAATTAGTAAAGAATCAATTGGAATTGGCAAAGGAATAGTTATGAGATATATGTTACGTTACGGCATGTCGGTCATTCTTCTGGTATTGTTTGCTTTTATGGGCTATGTGCTGAATGCAATAGAAATTGACAATAAGGTTACTGTTGATGTTATTATGGAACATGATGGTAATTTGTACTGCTATGTACCTAATGGTATTACGATGGGTAAGCATGTTGTTGTGCAGACTACAGATGGAAAGAATCTATCCTTTTCTTTCGAAAGACAGCAAGTCTATAAAAATTATACGGTTTATGTTCTTGAATCTGATTCTACTATGCAATTTCCCAACGAAAGTGATAGAAAAATTAGTGGAACTGTAAAAATTGGAAAAATAAAGTTAGTTAATTTAGTATTTAGAAGATGGACTAACTTGGGTAGTTTAAGATAAAAATATTTTATGATAATAAACAACAAAATGAAATATGACTTTCTAATCGTTGGCTCCGGTTTATTCGGTGCCACTTTTGCCTACCTTGCTCGACAAGCAGGGAAGAGTTGCCTTGTTATTGACAAGCGCAGCCATATCGGAGGAAATGTGTATTGTGAGAATATTGAGGGTATCAATGTTCACAAATATGGTCCTCATATCTTCCATACTAAAAGTAGGGAAGTATGGGATTTCGTGAACCAATTCGTGGATTTCAACCGCTTCACTCTGAATACGATTGCCAACTTCAGGGGCGAACTTTACAACCTGCCTTTCAACATGAACACCTTTCATCAGATGTGGGGCGTGAATACACCTGTTGAAGCAATGGAGATCATTCGAAGCCAACGGTTCGATGGGGAGGTCACTAATTTGGAGGGGCAGGCAATTTCTCTTGTAGGAAAGGATATCTTCGAGAAACTTGTCAAGGGATATACGGAGAAGCAATGGGGACGGGATTGCAAGGATTTGCCTTCCTTCATTATCTGCCGTCTTCCTGTTCGCCTGACCTATGATAATAATTATTTCAATGACCCTTATCAGGGAATTCCTATCGGTGGATATAATAAACTGATAGATTCTTTGCTGGAAGGTTGCGAAGTGAGGACAGGCTGTGATTTCTTTGAAAGTGGATTGAGTAAGGAATGGAGAAATGTTGCCGATCAACTGGTTTATACTGGAAAGATTGACGATTTCTATGGTTGTTGCTTTGGGGCGTTGGAATATCGCTCCTTACGCTTTGAGACCGAAATACTGGATATGTCGAATTATCAAGGTGTAGCCTTAATGAACTTCACGGATAGAGAAACTCCCTTTACTCGTATCATCGAACATAAGCATTTTGAGATGTTTGGAGATGAGGCTTATGCCCACTCTAAGACGGTCATTACCCGAGAATATCCAATGGTATATATCCCAAATCAAGGAGAGCCTTATTATCCTGTCAACGATGAACGAAACTCGATAATTTACGCTAAGTATCAAAAAATGGCATCTACCGAGAAGAATGTAATCTTTGGTGGTAGGCTCGCTGATTATACATATTATAATATGGATCAAGTGATAGAGAGGGCTATGTTGGTTTTTCGACTTTTTCAGGTATAAAAAAAGGATGAACTGTATCTTTGTTCATCCTTTTTTTATATGTATGTTTTAATTTTATTCAGCAGCTTTCAAACCCTTCTCCATGGCATCCTTAGCATACTTGTTGTCTGGTTCCAATTTCAAGAGTTTCTCCCAATATGGCTTAGCGAGATTAAAGTCCTGCTTGTCATAGTTGTAGATGAAGCCCATGTACTGATAAGCCTGCTTCAAGTAGCCGATTTCGTCTGCATCACACTGCTTAGCCTCAAGTTCTGTAATTACTTCCTGGTAAGCAGGAATAGCTTTGTCGTCCAACTCGTTTTGGAAAGCAGTATTACCCTCCTGCAACTTAGCAAATGCCTTCAGTGTAGGATACTTCTCTGCCAACTTAGCATACACGTCGATAGCCTTGCCGATATTCTCAACCTTCTTAGCAGCATCCTTGTTTTCTGCAGCCTTCTTAGCCTTGTTGATATAAATCTCAGCAAGCTTCATGAAGTCTGTTGGAGCAGCATCAGGATTCTTATCCATGTATTTCTGGTTGTATTCCAAAGCCTTGTCCTCATCACCCATTTCCTTGTATGCCTCAGAGATATACAATAATGGTTTTGGATCTTCAGCCTTCATCTCCAATGCCTTCTGGTACTGAGCGATAGCTTCGTTGTATTGCTTGTTACCAGCCAAAGCCAAACCATAGTAGCTGATGATGCTTGAATTCTTCTTGATAGAGTCTGTATTCATAACGATGTTTGAGTGCTCAAGAGCTACATCATACTTTCTCAAATCAACAGCAGCGCGCATAGCCAAAACCTGCATAGCAGCATCCTTAGGGAATTTCTGAATACCAGCCTGGCAGAGGTTCAAACTTTCCTCTTTCTTATCGAGGACATATGCTGTGAATGCATACTCATAGTAGAGGTACTCTTCCAATGTAGATGGCTTTGCCTTAGAGAAATAGTCGTATGCCTTCTCGTAGTTACCTGCGCTGAAGAAATTGTGACCAGCTTCTGCCTCAATAGGGTAGTCTGGGTTGATTTCTCTCAGTTTGTTCAAAGCTTCTGCACTGGCAGCTGGGTCAATCTTACGATATACGTTAGAATAGCTAATGTATCCCTGAGGATTTTTTGGATCCATTGTCATACATTGGTTGTACCAGGTAGCAGCTTCACCACCGTTATCCTGCATAGCGTAGATATCACCCTTCAAGATATATGCATCACCATAGTTCTTGAATTTTGCAATGACTGCGTCAGCAACCAAGTTAGCCTTATCATAGTCCTTGTGCATTGCAAGGATATTACCCAATGCGATCAATGCCTTAGGATCTTTCTTGAACTCTTTCTGATACTCTTTAATCTCCTTTTCAAATTCTTTAGTAGCAGAGTTACCAGACTTCAATGTTGTCTCGATAGGCTTCAGCATGTCCTTGTAATTAACCTCCTGAGCCATTGCTGGAGCTGATAATCCCATTATCAGTGCTCCTGCTATTAAATATTTAATTGCTTTCATAATTCTAAACTTTATTTCTGTCCTTATTTTATGTAGTTGACGTTTGCCTGTCGCTTTCGTTTATTCAATCTTATTTATTTTAACGCCTCTACACGATTTTTAGTTTTTTATGTTTACTTTCTTATAGGTGATATCTCCTCTATAAGGCAGTAATCCTGTTTTGAATACTATGAGTTGTCCACGAGGGTTGGTTATATAATTGGCGAAGCTCCATGGCAAAGCCTTATGAGGATCGACAACTATAGCATATAGTGTTCTAACGAATGGATATCTTCCATCGAGCAAGTATGCCTGATAAGGTTGCCAACTGTTGCTTGGTGTGGCTTTATCCTTTACAGAAACTCGCATTACATGAATATTCTTTTTGAATGTGGTATTTGTAGAATCTCTTCTGTCGTTTAACCAGTTAGATCCAATAACACCGATTGCATTTGGATTTTTATCAACAAAATCAATGACCTGCTTACTGGTTTGAGCAGCCATGATTTTAGCACCAAATTTTTCTCCATGGAGAACAGAGTCAACAACATAGTTGGTAGTAGCAGAACGAGTATTATCGAAAACTACTTCTATGTCTCCTCTCTTAGAACCAGGGACTACGTCACTCCATTTATTAGCCTTACCTGTCAATATGCGCTTAATATCATTTACGGTAATACAAGTATCATTATTGTTCTTGTTTACAATAAATGCCAAACCATCATAACCGATAGGGAAGACGGAAGGAATAACATTACTTTTAGATTTGAGATAAGCGATTTCACTATCTTTCAGCGCTCTTGTAGTGAACAAGAGAGTGGTTTTGAAATCCTTTATCATTTGGAGTCCTGTAACCTCATCAGAATAGAGGGGTTTAAGGTGAGCCTTAGGATATTCAAACTCAAACTGGCTTCTTTCTTCTTCGATGATAGGACTTAAACTTTCGTCAGCTACAAACTGGATTGTACCTGAAGTTGGTGTATCTGTTCTGCCATCTTTGGCTTTCTTCTGGCCACAAGAGCCGAAGAAAGCCAAAGACAACATAATAGTTAATCCTATAAAAATATAAGATGTTTTTTTCATATTCAAATTTACTGCAAATATATTACTGCAATCTAAATACAACAGGTACGGTATATTTTACACGTACAGCAGAACCGTTCTGCTTACCTGGTTTCCATCTAGGCATTGCCCTAACAACTCGCTGAGCCTCACGGTCGAGTGAAGGGTCAACAGAACGCATAACCTTCACATCTGTGATAGAACCGTCTCTTTCAACGACGAAACCAACGATAACACGACCCTGTACGCCGTTTTCCTGAGCTACAACTGGGTATTTGATGTTGCTGCTGAGGAAGGACATCAAGGCGCCCTGACCACCAGGGAATGAAGGCATCTCCTCTACAACGTCGAAGACCTTGTTAGAAACCTCAGGCTTTGGTGCTGGTGGTGGAGGTGGTGGAGTAGCGACTGCGATATCACTTCTCACAGCCTCGATGTTACGGTCTTTCACACCTTCCTCGTCCTTTGTACCGACAGCTACCTTAGCGTCGAGTTGATCCATCTGCTTAACCTGGTTTTCCGCTTTTACGAGTTCATCCTTCTTGATGACAGGTGCAGTAAACTTCTGAGTTTCACGAGCCACAGGAATCTCTTTTTTCATTTCAACCTTAGGCTGTACTTTCTCAGGCTTCTTCTTTTCCTTTTCAGCCTGCTTCTGGAGTTTAGCCAACTCCATAGCTTCCATATAAGCTTGCTGTTCTTCTGCTTGTTTCTGTTCGATAACTTTCCAAGCCAAGAATCCGCCTACGAGAGCTGCAGCAATGACCAAGATCAGAAGAGACTTGATGTTTCGACCGGAAGTACCTTTACGGAGCTTGTATGCACCATACTCCTTGTTCTTTCCGGCGAAAACCATATCGACCCATTTAGGATCGTAAAGATCAATTTTTGCCATTTCTTTCTTGTTTTAATTGTTAGTATTCATCTTACATCTTCACGCCTTTTGACTTGAGAAGTTTCTCATCGTCTGGGCTAATTTTGTCGATGACATACGTACCAATGTTCAAAATCTGCATTTCATCGAGTGCGTCAACCATATTCTTATATGATGCGTTATCAGTAGGCTTGATGACGATAGTAAGAGTCTCGATCTTGCGACCATTCAACTCACCACCCTTAATCTTGCTCAACTTCTTCTGATATACGCTATCTGGCATGGCTGGGTTCTTTGCACGTTCAGCGTTCAATGTCTTTACAGCTACCATGATTTGCTCCACAGGACGCAAACCCTCACCAGTAGTATGCTCGCGCAAGACTTTACGGATACCATTGCTGCCCCATGTAGTTTCCTTAATCCAGTTAGGATCATCGTACTTAGGGATACCTGCACCATAATAAATCTTGTTGTCTGCTGTAACGTAGAGTGTTACAGTACCAGACTCCTTAGCTTCGTTCTGGTTGTCTTGATCCTGGTTCTCATCATTACTTGGCATAGTCAGCTCCATTGTCTGAGGTTTGCTCAAGGAAGTACACAGCATGAAGAACGTGATAAGAAGCATGAGCATATCCACCATTGGCGTAAAGTCAACGCGGACATTCATTTTCTTTTGTTTGCTTTCTTTCTTAGCCATTTATTCGTCCCCCTGTTGTTTTAACTGTGTAATCATATAGTAATGACTCTCGTCCATATCCTGGAGTTCGTTCATCACTCTCTTAACTGTCTTGTATGGTGTAGAAGCATCTGCCTTGAGGGCAATCTTGATTTCTTCGTTTACTGTACGAGCAGCTTGTACCCACTGCTGGAACTCACTCATACCACCATTGATACTGTCGAGAGGAATACCTTTCTTCTGGAGATACTCAGGACGCTTAGAAGCGTTCAATGAGAGGTATGTCTTCAAGTCGCCCATTGGAACACCGAATGTACCCTCACTCTTGAATGTCTCTTGCATCTTTGGAGTCAATTCAACACCGAAGTTGCTTGTCATTGAGCTCAAAGTACTTCCCAGTTGATCAGTATTGTCAATACTCATAAATACTTGGCCTTCGCCGGTAGGTCTACCAGCAGCGTCCTTTTCAGGACTTACCAAGATGGTCAGAACGCCGTTCTCAGGCACCTTAATCTCAGACACAGATCCTGGAGTATTTACCTTGACAGGCTCATTCTTTACGAAAGTAGAGGTGAGCATGAAGAAGGTAAGCAACAGGGTCATAACGTCTGACATAGGCGTCATATCGATCCAGATGTCACTCTTCTTAATTTTTACTTTACCCATAGCGATAAAATTTTAAAGGGTTAGC
>OIZF01000781.1_pt1 | contig 20905 bp, 17 predicted proteins | sample 1588471 | NCBI WGS metagenome assembly OIZF01 (sample SAMN03283279) | human gut metagenome | biome: human-associated habitat; material: feces | host: Homo sapiens | place: Peru | collected 2012
CTTGTTCCTGATACATTTGTTCCATCACCAGTTAAAGCATATAAAGTTCCATTTTCTTGATATGTAATGCTTGGTGTTGTTCTACTCGTTTGATACCATGTATTCGCTTTTATTGCTGTTACATTACTTCTTGTACAACTTCCTGGTTTTGTATTCGTTCCACATGATGCTATTACTACTCCTGATGACACTGTTGCTCCTACACTTGATTTGAAATAATATATTGGGCTATTTATATTGGAATTATTATATGTTATTTGAATCACTCTATTTGTTGCATACTCATACCCACTACTTGGTGTTTGACTCGTTTGTTTAATTACTGGATTTGTCATTCCTAAGGTACTATTTGCACCACTTACTTCTTTTGACATTCCACTTCCATTTGTACATTTTATTCTATATATATAATTGGTTTCTTTTTTTAATCCCTTAAAGGTATAACTATTTGTTGTACCATTACTTACCCAGCTTGCACCATTATCCTTGCTATACTCGTATTTTGTTATTCCTGATTCGATATCACTACATGTAGCTTTTACGGTCACCCTATCTGTTTTAATATTACCAATGCTCATACTAACTTTTGGTTCGCTAGTATCTATTTTTGTTACAGCATAAGTACTTGTAGTGTAATTGTTAGCTTTATCCAATGCAAATGCATAAATAATGCCATTATTTTTTACAATAATACTTGGATTTGCTCCTTTTGCTTTATACCAAGTATTTTTTTCTAAAGTCGTTATATTTGAATCAGTACAATTTGATGGCATTGTTCCATTTCCACAACTAGCAATTACTACACCACTTCCTACTATTCCTTCCATATTTAATTTAAAATAATACTGAAATTCAGGATTAATTGCATATTTTATCTCAATTTTCTTACTTGTTGCGAAAACTGTGTTTTCTGGATTCTGAGTTTCAATATAAGAAGGAGCATCTATGTCTTTTGTTTTAACTGTAGTTTTTAAAACCTTGCTTTTTAAACCACTTCTATTTTCTACAATAACTTCTACTTCATACTCTTTATTTTTTTCTAAATTTTCATATGATTGTACATTTGTATTACTTGAATTTTCTATATTATTTAATTTAAAATAATATTTTTCAACCAATCCGTCTTCATCATCGGCACTAACAATTAGCTTAATACTACTTGTAGTACTACTCCAAGATATGTCATTTATAACTGGTGGTGTATCATCTATATCTTTAACATTTCCGTCTAAAATTTTTTCTGAGTCATCGGTTTTAATACAAGTATAATTGCCATTGCTGACAATTAATCTTTTTTGTTCATTACAAATACGATAATATCCATAAGAAGGAAGATGCGCATTTAATAAAAGTTTTTCTTTTGATTCATATGTAATTTTGCCAATTACTTCTTTTCTATCATTTTCAAAATCAAATACCAAACAACTATTTCCTTTTGAAATTGTTTCTTCTCCCGCAATATAATTATCATAAGCATTATAAATCTCATTACAATCTAGACGTAAAGCACTCTTTTTTACTGACTTAATTACATTATTTACAACTGGAACAGTAATTAATGAAATGACGGCTAATATAACAATCACAGCTAATAATTCAATAAGCGTAAATCCTTTTTTCTTCATGTTCATACTCCTCATTTTTTAATATTTTTGATGCTCTAACTCTAAAACATTTTTATAATAAAATATATTGTTTTGTTTACAAATAGCACAAATTATATCTTACATAATCTATCTTTAAAAACATATTGCTATTCTTTATCTATCATTCATTCTACACAAAAAAAGTACCTTTTTCAAGTACTTATAAATATTTTTTAATTTTATCAAAATCAGAACTATTCTCCAAAGTAGTGCTCTTTAATTCTTCAAATAATTTTTTTTGTTCTCTAGATAATTTTTTAGGTACATGAATATCTAAAATAACATACATATCGCCCATTCTACCAGTTCTAACATCTTCTACACCTTTGCCTTTTAATCGATGTTTATCTCCAGTAGAACTTCCAGCTGGAATTGTTAATTTAACTGGGCCATAAAGAGTTGGAACATCTATTTTTGTACCAAGAACAGCATCTGTTATTGTAATCGGTAACTTTAAATAAATATTATTATCTTCTCTTTCAAAAATTGGATGTTCTTTTACATTAAATTCAATGTATAAATCACCATTTTCGCCACCATTACTACCAGGATTTCCAGCATTTGGCACTCTTAAACGATTTCCCGTTGCTACTCCTGCCGGAACTTTTACTTCTTTTGTCTTTTTTTCATTTATTGTTCCATTTCCACGACAAGTAGAACATTTGCTTTCAAATATATGTCCTGTTCCTCCACATTTAGAACAAGTAGTTCTGCTTACAAAAGCTCCACCAAAAACGGATTGAGTTACTTGTCCTTTACCGTTACAGTCTGGGCATATTTTTTCACCATGTCCACCTTTTCCATTACAGTCTGGACATACTTTAGAATCATTTATTTCTATACTTTTCTTACATCCAAAGCAAGCTTCTTCAAAAGTTAAGTTCATACGAACTAAAGTATCATTTCCTTTTCTAGCTCTGGAATTATTAGAACCGAATCCAAAATTAGAAAAACCACTAAAACCACCAAAAGAACCACCAAATAAATCACTAAAGATGTCTGAAAAATCAAATCCAGAAAAATCATAACCAGCACCACCGTTTGCATTTTGAAATGCAGCATGGCCATATTGATCATATTGTGCTCTTTTTTCTTTGTCTGATAAAACTGCATAAGCCTCTTGTGCTTCCTTAAATTTTTCAGCAGCATCTGGTTCTTTTGAAACATCAGGATGATATTTTTTAGCTAATTTACGGAAAGCTGATTTTATATCTGCTTCGGTAGCATTTTTATCAACACCAAGAACCTCATAATAATCTTTTTTATTCATAAAACTCACTTCCTTATATCAAAGATTTAAATTGTTCAATTGTCTCTTTAAACATACGAACAGCACTTTCTACTACTTCTTTTTTACTTACGTCAACACCTGCTATTTTAAGTTCATCAATAGGATACATACTTCCACCAGATTTTAAGAATGATTTATAGTTTTCCACAGCATTTTCTTTTCCATTTATAATATTTTCCACAATATAACATGCTGCAGATAAACCAATCGAATACTTATAAACGTAAAAATTGTAATAAAAATGTGGAACTCTTTCCCATTCATAGCGAATAGAGTCATCTACTACTACTTTTTCTCCAAAGTATAATTTATTTAATTTATAATACTCATTACACAAGAATTCGCTAGTAATAACATTACCACTTTCACGATAATCGTACATTTCCTTTTCAAATTCTGCAAACATTGTTTGCCTATAAATAGTTCCTTTAAATAATTCTAATAATCGATTTAAAACATTTAATTTTTCTTCTTTGGAATTAGAATTTTTTAATAAATATTTAGCTAGCAATAGTTCATTTGTAATGGAAGCAACTTCAGCAACAAATATTTTATAAGAGGAATTTGTATAACTATTATTGTGGCAAGACAAATAAGTATGAGCAGAGTGACCAGATTCATGAATAAGAGTAAAAACATCTTCTAATCTTCCTTCATAATTCAACAAAATATAAGGATTTGTATCGTAGAAACCGGAAGAATAAGCACCTGTTCTTTTTCCTTTATTGTTATAAACATCAATCCATTTTTCATTAAATTCTTTTTTTATAATATCAACATAATCATCGCCCAATATTTTTACAACATCCAATACTATTTTTTTAGCTTCTTCAAAATCATATTGTTGCTTTTTTAATTGAATTAATGGAACATGTAAATCATATAGATGTAATTCATCTAATTTTAATACTTGTTTCTTTAAATCATAATAATCATATAAAACATCCAAATTATCATGTATAGTAGATATCAAGTTATCGTAAACCTTTTTATCTATGTTATCAGCATGTAAAGATGCTTCTAATGCACTAGGATATTTTCTTATTTTCGCTAAACTGATGTTAGCATCCATATCTCCTAAATAAGTAGATGTTATGGTATTTTTAAAATTTGCAAACGTATCATACAATTTCTCAAAAGCTTGCTTACGTACTTCACGATTAAAGGAAGAAGTATATTTTCCATAATTGCTTTCTGTTAGTTCTACTTCATTTCCATCTTCATCATGAATCGTACCAAATGTTAAATCAGAATCAGTCAATATTTCATATGTATTAGAGGGATTTGCTAAATTATTATTTAATAATGATAGCATCTCTTCCTCTTTTTCGCTTAAGACATGTTCTTTATTACGATAAAGTTTTTCTAACGTAAACTGATATTCTTTTAATTCTGGTTTTTCCTCTATATATTGTAAAATTGTTTTAAAGTCAACCTTTAAAAATGTCGGCATTACAAAAGCACTTAATTCATTTTGATGATTCATCAAATCAGATATTTTTCTTTCCATAACTTGATAGTCATCATTTAATGTATCAGCATCATAATTTAAATGAGCATAATAATACAATTTATAAACTAAACGTTCTACTTTTTCATCGTATTTTAAGAAATCATATAGTTTGGAAGAAGAGGAAAGAAAATCAGTATAATTTTTTATTTCTTCTATTAATGATTTCGCTCTTGTATAATCTTCATACCAGACTTCTTTGTTAGCGTAAATAGGTGTTAAATCCCATTTATATTGTTCGTCAATCTCACTGCGAAGTTTTTGCTTTTCCATATATTCTCCTTTTATTTAATAAAGTGAGAAGTTCTAGTCACCTAGAACTTCTATATTATTTACCTTCTTCAAATTCTGCGTCAATCACATCATCATCTTTTTTATTGTCTGATGTTTCTTTATTTTCTTCTGTTTGTGCATTTTTAGAAGCTTCTTCGTATACTTTAGCAGCAAATTTATAAGCTGTTTCTTGTAATTTATCTTTTTTAGCTTTAATATCTTCTACGTTACCTTTTTCTAAAGCATCACGTAATTCTTTTATTTGTTCTTCTGCTTCTTTCTTTTCAGATTCACTTACTTTATCACCTAAATCTTTTAAAGATTTTTCACAGGTGAAAATCATTTGTTCTGCTTCATTTTTAACGTCTGCTTCTTCTTTACGTTTTTCGTCAGCAGCTTTATTTGCTTCAGCTTCTTTTACCATTTTATCAATTTCTTCATCACTTAAATTAGTAGAAGAAGTAATTGTAATAGATTGTTCTTTACTAGTTCCCAAATCTTTTGCTTTTACACTAACAATACCATTTGCGTCAATATCGAATGTAACTTCGATTTGTGGTACTCCTCTTGGAGCAGCTGGAATATTTGTTAATTGGAAACGTCCTAAAGTTTTATTGTCAGCAGCCATTGGTCTTTCACCTTGTAGAACATGAATATCTACAGCAGGTTGATTATCAGCAGCAGTTGAGAATACTTGTGATTTACTAGTTGGAATAGTTGTGTTTCTTGGAATTAAAACAGTCATAACATTTCCTAAAGTTTCAATACCAAGTGAAAGTGGTGTTACATCTAGTAATACAACATCCTCTACATCACCTGTTAGTACACCACCTTGAATAGCAGCACCCATAGCAACTACTTCATCAGGGTTTACTCCTTTTGATGGTTCTTTACCTAATTCATTTTTGATTAAATCTACTACTTTTGGAATACGTGTAGATCCACCAACTAATAGTACTTTATCAATATCATTTTTTGTTAAATTAGCATCTTTTAAAGCTTTTCTAACTGGTTCTAGAGTAGAATCTAATAAATCGCTAATTAAGTCTTCAAATTTTGCTCTTGTTAAAGTTACAGATAAATGTAATGGTCCTGCTTCACCTTGCGTAATGAATGGAACAGATACTTCTGTTGAAGTCATACCACTTAAGTCTTTTTTTGCTTTTTCAGCAGCATCTTTTACCCTTTGCATAGCCATTTTATCACTAGTTAAATCAATACCATTTTCACGTTTGAATTCACTAACTAAATAATCCATGATTCTTTGATCGAAATCATCACCACCTAAATGGTTATTACCACTAGTTGATAATACTTCAAATACACCATCACCAAGTTCTAGAATAGATACATCGAAAGTACCACCACCTAAATCGTATACAAGAACTTTTTCATTTGTGTCTTGTTTATCAAGTCCATAAGCTAAAGCTGCTGCTGTTGGTTCATTGATAATTCTTTCTACTTCTAATCCAGCAATTTTACCAGCATCTTTTGTAGCTTGTCTTTGAGCATCATTAAAGTAAGCTGGAACAGTAATAACTGCTTTTGTTACTTTTTCTCCTAAATAAGCTTCTGCTGTTTTTTTCAAATCACTTAAAATCATTGCTGAAATTTCTTGTGGTGTATAATCTTTTCCATTTACATGAACTTTTTTATCAGTTCCCATATCTCTTTTGATAGAATATACAACATTTGGATTTGTAATCATTTGGTTTTTAGCTTTTAAACCAACAATGATTTCACCATCTTTTCCAAATGCTACAACAGAGGGAGTTGTACGATTTCCTTCTGCATTGGCAATTACTTTTGGTCCTCCAACCTCATGTACGGCAACACAACTATTTGTTGTTCCTAAATCAATACCTATTATTTTACTCATATATATCACCTTTCCTTTATTCACTAACTTTGACCATAGCTGGTCTAATTACTTTGTCTTTTAATATATACCCTTTTCTAAGGACTTCTATTACCATTCCTGGCTCCATATCACATTTTTCTGTCATAACAGCCTGATGGTATGTTGGATCAAATGGTTTATTAGCACCATCTATTGCTTTCACATCAAATCGTTCTAAGATAGTAACTAAATTACAATAAATCATTTTAAATCCGGATAGGAATTTTGACACTTCATCTTCTAAGTTGTCATCATCCATTTTTATTGCACTTTCAAAATTATCAATGACAGGTAACATTTCTGTTACAATATCTTCATTTGAAAATTTTAAAATACGTGTAACTTCTTCATCTTTTCTTTTACGATAGTTAATAGAATCAGCTTTTGCTAAAAGAACTTTATTTTCTGCTTCTTTTAGTTTTGCTTCTAATTCTTCTATTTCATGTTCTAATTTTTTTACTTTTTTATTTTCATGTTTTTCTTTTTTTGAGTGTTCTTCACAATTATGTTCTTTTTTACATTCAGAATGGTCTGAACAGCAGTTTTCATCGCACTCATGTTTTTCACATTCGCATGTGCATTCTTCACATTCGCATGAATTATTTTCGCATGTGCATTCTTCACATTCGCATGAATTATTTTCACATGTACATTCTTCACATTCACATGATTTTTTTTCTTTACTTTCCATAATACCTCCTATTTGATTATTCTTTGTTTTTCTTTTTTTATTCATCTATTTCAATGTTATCTTTAATATATTGCAGCAAAGTCATTACTCTATCATATTCCATACGTTTAGGCCCTATCAATGCAATAGTTCCTTCTTCACCGTCAATACTATATTTTGTCTTAATAATAGAAACATCATCATCAAATTCTGATTCGCTTCCAATATAAACATTAACACCACTATCTTGTTCTTCTATTTTTTTTATTAATTCTTTATCCTCAAATTTTTTCAAGATAGAACGCATTTTACTAGTATCATCAAATTCTGGCTCTTTTAATATGTTACTTGGTCGATTTACTTTATATAAATTTTCTTCCTCTGATCTTAATTCATTAAAGGCATTATATAAGGCATCATATATAGCTCTTTGCTGTTTGATGGAAGTTGCTATTTTAGGTTTTACCTCATATTCTAATTTTTTACTAACTTCATTTAATGGTGTTCCAATAATAAATTTGTTGATTAGATCTACCGTTTGCTTAATTTCAGTAACAGACACTTTTTCTTCTATTTGCATGTTTTTGTGTTCTACATGTCCTTTATCAGTAATGACAATTGCAACTAAATGGTTTTCATCAATTGGAACTACTTCCACTTTACTAATTTTATTTTGATTACTGCTTCCACCTAAAACAATTGAAGTATAGTGCGTTAAATCTGACACAATTTCCATGCTTCTTATAATAACATCATTAAGCGCTAATGATTGATTATCAAAAATTGTTTGCAGATTTATAATATCTTCTCCTGTCAATTCTTTTGGTTTCATAATATGATCGACATAATATCGATAGCCTTTTTCACTAGGTACTCTTCCAGAAGAAGTATGAGTTTTTTCTAATAAACCAAGCTCTTCCAAAGTACTCATTTCATTTCTAACTGTTGCACTGGAACATTTTAAAAGGTCACAAATTGCTTTAGACCCAACTGGTCTAGCTGTTTTAATGTAATCTTCAACAATTATTTTTAAAAGGTCTCTTTGTCTTTCGTTAATCACATCATCACCTCTTTAGCACTGTTATCATCCAAGTGCTACATTCATTATATGCTATTACTTTAGCATTGTCAATATTTGAGTGCCAATTTCATGAATTTTTCACAAAAAAAGATACTTTTTAAATATCTTCTATATTATTATCTAGCATACAGTATAGTTCTGTCTGAATAAGTAGAAGCTTTATTAACTTTAAGAAATCCTTTGGTATTACTTATCTTTTTTAATTGAGATACTGAAACATTCCCATGTTCTACTACAATACCTTCTGATTCAAGACTATACAATTCGGTAGGAGAAACTACGGATGCAAGAACAAATGCATTTCCACGAAGAGCAACTAATAGTATTTCAGAATAATCAGATGCATTAAAATCTATATTTATTCCATCAGTACTAGTTGTTTCGGCTATCTTTTTCCATTGTATTTTAACATTATTTAAATTATTTTGTAATTCTTCTATATTACTTTTTATATTTGTGATTTCAGTTGTATTGTTTGTTATTTTGGTATCTAAATTATCTACTAAATTATTTACTTCATCTTTGGAATATACATTGCTAACATTCCCTGTTCCATTATCTAACATTGCTACATATTTATTTGTTAAAGCATCAAAGCCTATAATACAATTTCCAGTTTTTTTATCTCCTACGATAATTCCACTATTATAATTTTTATACACATAATATTTATCATTGGAGATACATATACTTGTATTTCCTTCTTTATCTAAATAAAGTTTTCCTTCTCCATCTATATTCCCTTTATATTCTAGTTTTTCTCCTTTTAGGGTGCTTCCTTTGTGTTCTTCATCAAACAAGAATTCATAGACTCCTTTTTCATGACTCATTGTAAAATAATTAGTCGAATCTAATATTCCTTGTACACTAGATACTAATGCTTTCTTTTTACTCTCTTCTATTACATTCATTAACATTGGCACTGTGATTAAGGTAATCACTGATAATATTACTATTACAGCTAATAACTCAAGTAATGTAAAACCTTTTTCTTTCATATTATACTCCTCGCTTCTTTTAGTATTTGTATTATTCTATTCTTCATACATTTTATCATAACAATTTTATTTTGTAAACTATTGTGTTACATTTAGAATTTTAAAAAGAGGTATTTAAAATACCCCCCCCGTTTACATATTGCAAACACTAAAAATTTGCTATCTACAAACTATATTACTATTTTTATGACATATTCAATATATCAAATTTTTATAACTTTCAATCTATTTGAACTATTTTTATAATTCTTCTGTCTTTGTTCTATGATATTCAACATGAACAGAGCTTTGACCTGTTAACTGTTTTTTAAACATAGCTTGTGTTACAGTAAATATCATATTTTTAACAAATTTTTGAAAATTATCCAATGAAAATTCTTCTTTTGTGATATACCAATTTGGATATGTTTTTACAATATTAGATGCTTTTCTAACCCAAATATCAGTACCATCTAACACATAAACATAAGGATACATATCATAAAAGTAATTTGAATTTATTTCTTGTTTTTCCGATAAAGTGGAGCTACTCATAGATTCCAAAGATTTTTTAAATCCACTTATTCTTCCATATACTTCATTACCATAGATAGTTCTATAAGGTAAGATTTTATATATATAAGATGAAATGAAGATTAAAAGCATACCTAATAAATATAGAATTAAAGTTCTAATATCATTAATTAATGGCATAATTCCTATATATAATGAAAATGCAATAGGTAAAACTCCAAACAATATCTTTATTAAAATTTTAGTATCAATCAAGAATAAAACATATATACCAAAAACTAATACTCCTACTATGATAGGAATTAAAAAATAATTGCTCATGTATAGATAAATAGAATTAAAATTCATTGCAATGGCTGAAATGACAATAGCAATAAATAGCCATTTTTTATCTTTTTTAATTGTTTTAAAAAATACTTTTTCATGATTATCAGAATTATCAATCGAATTTTTTGTTTCCATTAAAGTATCGTATAAATTATATTCAATATCTTTTAAAGTAATAGTATCTTTATCTTGAAATAATTTGTCAAACAATAATTTTTCTGAAGCATTGTCACCATCATAATCTTTTTGCTTTTCTATTACAAAAGAGTTAATACTGTCTAATTTATACCCATCATCTGATTCAATAAAGTGAATATAATCTTTATTTGCTAATGAAACTAAAACAGTCAACAAATCATGTTCCTTTAAATAGCCTTTATATAAATAAGCAATTTCAGCACTATTAAAGCCATAAGGAACCGTTTCTTCCAACACCACTGGTATTTTGTTTCCTTTTCCATATTTTAAAAATTTTAATATTGAAAAAACTAAAGTACCTGCTGGAATAATTAACAAGGCCCAAATCCAATAATTATAATAATCCGACGCTCCTACAAAATAATTATCTGGAAATTCTAAATATAATCCAAATGTTTCATTGCTCTTTAAATTAGCATTCAAAAATCCAGTTATAACATTTTCATTCACTTGATATTCTACATCATTGTTACCCCAGCTATTTTTATATCGAAAAAAAATCTTAGAAGCATCTACTTCTTTTGGTAATTGAATTTTAAATTGAATACTAGATATATTTGCATCGATCGTTCCATTAATTAAATTTAGAAAAATTTCATCTAAACCAATCCCAGTATCTTTTCCATAATCATATGTATAAGAAATTGTATACTTATCAACAGTATCTCTATGGTGTTCGGCATTAGAAATAATTTTACCACTGTCCACAGTATAATCCACTGATTTATCATTTAATAAAACTTTAACATTTGAAATATTTAAATTAGTTACTCTTTTTGTACCATTTGGACGAATTGTTGTTAATTTATCATCTAGTTTTCTTGTAAACGATGACATATTATCTACAAAATAAACATTATACTCTTCTTGGATATCTGCTGTTCTATTTTCATGCAACGAAACATCTACAGAATATGTAATTACTTCATAAGAGGCTGCTTTTACATGAAAAGGCACAAAAAGCATTACAAAAAGAAAAAATAATATTCCTTTCTTTTTCACACGAACCACTTCCCTATTTTATGGTTACATTATATCATAAACACAAATTCTTCACAATACAATCTAAAATAAAAGTGGATTTTTTAATCCACTAATTACATTTATGATTCATTATCATTACTCTGGGTAATTTTTCCTTTTCTGAATCACTATTTTTTTTACTATTTTGATATTTTTCAACCAAGATGTTCATTGCTTCTTGATAAATAATTGAATAACGTTCTGCTATTTGTGTAGCTACATCTTCATTCATCATAATTTCCCATTCTGGACCTTGTGCATTAAAATAACCATATCCAGAAAAAAGTAAGGAATAAAAATATTCTTTTAATCCAACAATATCTTTATCTTTTCCCATTTGTAAATTGGCAAATAAAATTTTTGTATCAAAATCATCATAAAATTCACCAATATTTTTAGAAATATGATTGCTATTAAAATGAGTATTATTTTGAAGTTTCATAGTAGCTATCAATAATATACAAAAATCACGAATTGTAAATTTCATAGTTACCCTCCTTTGTAATTAGTTATTATATCTTTTTTCAACAAAAAAATCAACTCTCGTTGACTATTTATCTACACAAGTTCCCTCACCAGGTTTTGCGCCTTCCACATATACTTTATCAACAAGAGAACATGAAGATTTTGTCATGGCATCTTGTAAATAACCACCTAATAATTTAACAACACTAACTACGACAACACTGATAACAGCAATTATTAGTAAGTATTCTACCAAAGCTTGTCCTCTATTATTATGTTTCATACCTTACCTCCTATAGATTTTACCTATATACATCTTATACTTTTTTACTATGTTTGTCAAATGTTTTTTATTGCGTTATAATAGTTTTGGTGGTTCTATGTTCTTAATAAAAAATGAGAAAAAAATAGAAGTGAAATATTATCATAAATTCTTTCAAAAAGCAATTGGTTTTATGTTTCAAAAGAAAAAAGATTATGCGATTTATTTCAAAAATTGCAATAGTATTCATACCTTTTTTTGCTTTTTTCCGTTAGATATTTATTTTTTGGACAAAAATGACAACATATTATATGCTTATCATGAAGTGGGAAAAAATAGAATTTTTTTCCCTCAAAAAAATGTTAAAAATGTGTTAGAAGTCCCTAGTAATATCATTTCGGATTTTACAATAAAAAGAGATTAATCATCTCTTTTTCTGTCTAGTAACATTAAGATTAAACGAATCAAATTAAGAAGACTAGAAAGAACTCCTGCTACATAAGTAAAGGCAGCTGCTTTTAACATGTTGGTTACTCCTTCTTTTTCTTCTTCACTAACTAATTGATTAATTTCTAATTCTTCCAAAGCTCTTCTAGAAGCATCAAACTCAACTGGTAATGTTACAAGTTGAAAAACTAGTGTAGCTAAAACCGTTATAATGCCCAAAATTAAATAACCCGTTACACCAGCTAGTAATGAAATTGCTATTACAAAGTATCCAGTGTAGTTCACAAAATTTACAATTGGAACTAATGCAGAACGGATTTTCATAAATTTATAACCATCTTTATCTTGAATAGCATGTCCACATTCATGAGCAGCTACTGCCATAGCAGCAATGGTTGTCTCTTCATATATGTTGGTAGATAGGCGGATCACTTCACTTGAAGGATCATAGTGATCCGTTAAATTACCACTTGTTTCTACCACTTGAATATGCTTTAAACCATTTTTATCTAGTATTTTTCTTGCAACATCTTTTCCTGTCATAGAATATTTATTGCCTATTTTCTTATATTTACTATAAGCACTATCAATCCAAGTTTGGGCAAATAATGTAATAGCAAGACCAATAAAGGTTAATGTTATTGTAATTACATTTTCATATCCATACATCATACTGCTATCTCATAAGTGGTTCCTTCTCTTGTATCTTTGATTAGAATACCTTTTTGTTCTAATTCTTTTCTAATTTGATCTGCTAATTCATAATTTTTTTCTAATTTTGCCTGTTTTCTTTGCTCTATTTTTTCTTCTATATATTGTTTTAAATCTTCATTTATATTGTTTTTTTGAATTAAATTTAAAGATAAAACTTGATCAAAATCTTTTACTAACGCTAATTTTGTAGCATCTGACATTTTATTATCTTTTAAAACATCATACAAAACAGTAATAGCAAGTGCTGTATTTAAATCATCTTCCAAGGCTTTTTTGAACTTACTCTGATATTCTTTGAAAAGAGCCTCATTAATAGTACCTTCTTCTTTCATATTTTTAATTTTGTTTATTAATTTTTGATAAGCATTTTTACTATTATCTAAAGCATCATAACTAAATACTAGTACTTTACGATAATGAGAATTTAAGCACATAAAACGATAAATAATAGGTTGATATCCTTTTTCTTCCAATAAAGAAACCGTTAAAAACTCTCCCTTTGATTTACTCATCTTTCCACTTTGGTCATTTAAATGTTCTCCATGTACCCAATAGTTACACCATTTATGTCCTAAATAAGCTTCACTTTGCGCAATTTCATTGGTATGATGTGGAAAAATATTATCTACACCTCCACAATGGATATCTAAATGTTCTCCTAAATATTTCATTGAAATTCCAGAACATTCAATATGCCAACCTGGATAACCATATCCCCATGGGCTTTCCCATTTTAATTCTTGATCATCAAATTTTGATTTCGTAAACCATAAAACAAAATCAGCTTGATTTCTTTTATTTTGATCTTCGTCTACTCCTTCTCTGACACCTACTACCATGTCATCTATCTTATGGTTGGTTAAAGCATAATAATCATTTAATTTTGATGTATCAAAATAGATATTACCGCCACTCATATAGGCATATCCCTTTTTTAATAAATCTTCTATTATTTTATAATACATTTCAATATTATCGGTGGCTTTGGAAACAATTGTCGGCCATGTTATATTTAATTTAGTGCAATCTTTTTTAAAGGATTCTGTATAATATTCTGCTATTTCTAAAACACTTTTATGTTCCCTTTTAGCGCCCTTTAACATTTTATCTTCACCACTATCTGAATCGCTGCTTAAATGACCTACATCTGTTATATTCATACATCTTTTAACGGAATATCCAATATAATTTAATGTTTTTTCAAATATGTCTTCAAATATGTAAGTCCTTAAATTACCAATATGCGCAAAGTGATATACTGTTGGGCCACAAGTATACATTGTTACCTCATTTTTAGAATAAGGAACAAATTCTTCTACTTTTTTTGTTAATGTATTATAAATTTTCATAAAATCACCCTCTTTTTTATTATATCATAGAATTTCGTAATTCAATAATGTGATTTGGTCTGATTTTAAATTATGTTCTTCTATTTTTTTAGATAGATCTGTTGTAAGGTATTTTTTTAAGTCATCTGGAAAAACAGTTACGATATTTCCACTTATTTTTTCATGCATTAAAATAGCGCCAAATAAATTTGCTCCACTAGATATTCCTACTCCAATGCCTAGTTCTTTTGCTACTTTTTGAGACATATTAATTGCCTCCAAGTCTGGTATTAAAAGGATGTCATCAATCATGTTTAAATCCACGATTTCAGGAATAAATTCATCCCCTATTCCTTCTATTTTGTGCTCCCCTTTTGTTCCCATTTTGATTAAAGACATATTTTCTGGTTCCAGCGCATAGATTATAGCATCATTTTCTTCTTGTACTCTTTTTCCAATTCCTATTAACGTTCCACCTGTTCCAATTCCAGATATGAAACCATCTACTTTTATTTTACCTGTTATTTCTCTTCCAGTTGTTTCGTAATGAGCTAATACATTGTCTTTATTTGAAAATTGATTTGTTAAAAAGCCATCGATAGAATTAGCTAATGCTTTTGCTCTTTTAATGCATTCTGTAAAGCCGCCTTCTTCTCTTGACACTAATATTACATTGGCACCATACATTTTCATAATTTCAATTCGCTCTTTACTTACCCAATCTGGCATAAAAATATATACCGGATGTTTTAAATAAGAACCAATGGCAGAAAGGGAAATTCCTGTATTTCCACTAGTAGCTTCTATGATTGGCATATTTTCTTTTAGTTCTTTTCGTTCTCTTGCTTTCATAAGCATATAATATGCTACTCTATCTTTAATACTCCCTGTTAAATTATAATATTCTAGCTTTACATAAACAGATTTTATTTGATTTTGATATTTATAGTTTATTTTTATAAGTGGTGTATTTCCTATTAACTGACTCATAAGTATAACCCCCTTTAATATTTTATACAAGAAAAATAGAATTGCTCATAACAATTTTATTGTCAATTTAATGTATAATTTTAAATATTTTTATTGCTATTTTAATTTTTATATGATACTATATAGGAGCAATATGAATGGACCTTTAGCTCAGTTGGTTAGAGCATCCGGCTCATAACCGGGCGGTCGTAGGTTCGAGTCCTACAAGGTCCACCATTTAAAAAAAATACCGTTGAATTTCAACGGTTTTTATTTTTTATAATTTGATTTAATTGATTAGTTTCTTCATCGATTGTCATAATTCGATATTGTTCTAAAAATGACTCCTCTATATTTAAAATTTCCGATATTTTTTTATTTGTTAGCTCAGTTGTATTATAACTCTTTAATTTTAAATAAAAATACATTTGTTCTTTTGGTGTTAAAAATTGTAGTTTTTCCTTTATGTAAGATGAATTCATAACCGTTTCTATCTTTTCTGACTTATAAGTAGCTATTACTTTAAGTATTTCTACAATATCTGTTTCATAAAAATCACTTAAATGTAGAATATAATAATCTACTATATCATCTATAGAAACTATTTTAAAAATTTTTTCTCTAATCGTTTCAATATAGTAAAAAATTGAATTTTCTTGTATTATTTTTGGAAGGAATAAAATAATATCTTCAATAGCATGGACTTTATTTTTTATGTCCTTTTTTAGCAGTGATTTAATTTTGACTTTTGCATTTTTTAATGAATTTTTTTCTTGCATATTTAATATAATGTCATTTCTTGTTTCTAACATTTCTCCACTATATAATTTATGAATTACTTCATAATAGTTTGGATTAGTAACTTGAAAATTTTCTACTATTTTTAATACTTCTTCTGCTTTTTCTTCTCCAAAAAAAGTTAAAAAGCCTTTTTTAGATTGTTTAACATTTTTATGTTTTGATACTTTTTGCTGGTTAAAGATTTTTTTTGTTTCTTTTCCAGATAATATTTTTCTTATCTTTACTTTGGCATTATTTAATATAATATTCTCTTGTTTACTTAAATTTACATGATTTCTTATTTCTAATCTTTCTCCACTATATCGTTTATGAATTACTTCATAATAGTTTGGATTAGTAACTTGAAAATTTTCTACTATTTTTAATACTTCTTCTGCTTTTTCTTCTCCAAAAAAAGTTAAAAAGTCTTTTTTAGATTGTTTAACATTTTTATTTTTTGATACTTTTTGCTGGTTAAATCTTTTTTCTGGTTCTTTTATTAGCTGTTGTTCGCCTTTTTGATCTGGCTCTTTTGTTGGTTGTTGTTTATCCTTTTGATTGACATGTTTTTGTAAGTGATAAATATATTTGTCTTGAATCATATTCATTAATTTTTTTAAAGCTGGGATTTTTCTTTTATCGACATCTTTCTTTAAAATTTCAAATTTTTTTCCCCAATAAAATTCACTTATCAAAGATTTTTCTTCGGAAGATAAATTTGATAGATATTTTTCTACCATTGGTTGAACATTAGGTGGAAAATTCTCTATAAATGAACCCTTAAGTTGCACTAATTGTGGTGCTTTTAAATTATCAGAATAGGTCTTATATGGCGAATTATATATCTTTTTTAGATTGCTTATTATATATTCTTCTGAATAACCAGAATCAACCATTTTTTGAACCTTTTCTAATTTTTCTTCCAATGATTTTTCTGCCCATGCAAATCTTGTTTCTTCACTTCTTAATAAATAACCATCTCCTAAAAAATCACTTCCATATTTATTCTTTATGGATATTCTTTCTTCTGGTGTTAGAACTTTGATTGATATTAAAATAACCTCTTTACTATAGTTATGATATTTTTCAAATATAGATACATTGTTTCCTTTACTCATATTAAACTCCCCCTAAACTGATTATATTTTTATTATAAATATTTTATCTTTTTATGTCAACGAAAAAGAGGCTTATCGAAAGCCTCCTCCGCCTCCTCCTCCACCGAAGGAGCCTCCTCCTCCACCAGATGAAGAAAAACCTCCTCCACCAGATGAATAAGACTGTGCCCTACTTTGTGCCAGACTGGCTGCGTGAACTCCGTTGTAACTAAAACTGTGAATGAAAATGATATCGTCGTAATCAAAACCATAATTTTGTATAACATCCGGATATAAATCTTTAAATTGTTTTGCTACTTTATCAGCAATTCCGAAGATGGAAGCAAACATCAAATATTCATCAAATAAATGAACTTCAATAGCTTCTCTTGTTTTAATATTAGTGAATTCTATTAAGAATTTTTTTAAGCCTTTTAACTGTTTTGCTTCTTCTCTTAAATCAGGAGTTAAAGTATATTCTTTATGTTTAAATAACATTACTCTTTTTTCAATTTCAACTAGTTTTCCTTCAGCAATCAACGTGCTGGCTACACTATCCAATACTGATGTAAACCATTTTAAAATTCTTGAATAATGATTTTTACACCACTTTTCAAATTCTTTTGATTGTAATAATCCATCTTTACTAGCTTGATATAACATATCGAATAATTCTTTTTCAAAAGAATTATTAAATTCCACATTAGGATCTAAATGAATAATGGTTTCTTCTTTAGAAAATAAGCCATTCTTTTCTTTCTTTTCAATTGTAATCTTATTTTCTTTTAACCATTTTAACAACACCGCTCCTAATAAATCGGTTTGTTTTTTCATCAAATTAAAGTTATACGCTAAATAATAAGCCCTAAAAATATCTTTATTACAAGGTATATCTCTAAAGTTAGGTACATCTTTTAAATTTTTTCCTTCTTTTCCAAAATTCAAACGATATTTTTGATTACTAGTTCCTTTGCTAGAATTTAAAATAGCGGATATAATTATGACCCAAACAAGAATTTGAATTAAAAGAGAAAATAAAATAGCGAACCATGGGGTATCATCCCCACTATGATGAATAGCACCTTCTTCTGCCATTTCATAGTAATAGTCAAAATTTTTATCTAAACTCTCTAAATTCTGAAAAGTGCCATTTGGAAATTTAATTAAAATAACCATGTATTCATCACTATCAAGACCATTTTTTGTACTCATTTCAATATAGCCATCATATACATAAGCATATCCATCATAACCATATCCCCATACATCTAAAGTATCACTATAATTAAATGAACTGTGAATTTTAATGTATACATTATCTGGTGCACTTGAAAAATCATATGGCATTAAACTAAAGTAAGTCATTTGAGAATCTTTTAATTGATAAACAAAATTCGTAATAGTATAGGATAGTACATAATTATGTTTTCCATAAGAACTAATTCCAAAACATAACTCCACTCCATCTGTTATAGAATGTAACCCGTTTTTATATGCTTTAGCATCAAACGATGCACTGGTATTCCAAGAACTTAAAGAAGTAAAAGCTTTATCATCCATTAATACCGTAAAGTCTTTTATTTTGGATTTTCCTAAATTATAATAAGGCTTATATCCCTCTGTTCCACTTGATAATTTAGCATTCCATACTTCTGTAATATGGGCATCTCCGTTATCATCAATGTATACATCCATTGATACAGAAGATATGGTATTGGCTTTCACAAATGGTATAAAATTTATAACCAATATCAAGGTTATTAACTGAACAATTCGTTTCATACATCCTCCTTTATATACTATATTAATAGTATCAAAAAATAAACCTTGATTCAAGGTTTATTCTCGTTAAAATTGTACTTTTGGAGCTTCTTTATCTTTTTCGCTAGCTTCAAAGAATACAGCTTTTTCAAATTTAAATAATCCTGCTACTAAATTAGATGGAAACATTTCTACTTTATTGTTGTAATTCAAAACATTGTCATTATAGAATTGTCTTGAATAAGTAATTTTATTTTCTGTTTCTTCTAAACTTTTTTGTAAATCAAGGAAGTTTTGATTTGCTTTTAATGCTGGGTAAGATTCTACTAAAGCAAATAATCTAGATAAAGCTTGTGTCATGGCACCTTCTGCTTTCATTGCTTCTTCTGGTGTTTTTGCACCTACGGCTTTACTTCTTGCTTCTATTACAGCAGTTAAAGTTCCTTCTTCATGTTTTGCATAACCTTTTACAGTTTCTACTAAATTAGGGATTAAATCAGCTCTTCTTTTTAAAAGAACGTCAATTTGACTCCATCCATCTCTTACTTTATTTCTAAGTCTTACTAATAAATTATAAGTAGAAATAACATATAATACAATTAAAATTACAATGACTAAAATTATCCACCACATATTTTTTCCTCCATTCTAATAACATTATACTGTATTTTTTCATTTTTTGGAATATTTTTTTATTTTTTATGAAAAATAATATAGAAAGGATGATAAAATGAATATTAGTATAAGAGAACATATCAAAAGTAATTTTAAAAATACTTCTAAGAATGATTTAAGAGATAGTATCGAACAATCCGTTGTGGAAAAAGATGAGGTTGTTTTACCTGGAATGGGTGTTTTATTTGAAATATTGTGGAAAAGTGAAAAAAATCAAGAAGAAATTTTAGATATACTGTGGAATTATTTTAACAAACAAGGACATTAGTTTTATCTAATGTCCTCCGATTGTAAACAAACTTCTAGATTTTTCTAGATTTTTTTTGAATAAATTTTTTGTTAATATTTATGATATTTTTGATAGTTTATTTTTTCTTTTTCTGGATAAACCAAATTTATTATTCTTAATATTTTTTCTAAATTTTTTTTATCATTAATTGAACTATTTGCAATTTGTTCTAATATATCCCAAGCTTTTAAAGCATCTTTTTGCCTTTCTGGATTATATAATTCTACATATATTTGTTTACCTATACTAATTATTTCATTTTTAAATATATCTTTAATTAATTGTGGTTCTGATTCTTTTGTTTTTGTAGATTTTTCTTTTTCATCCATTTTTTCTATATTCCTATTATTAACTACTTTACCAGACATGGTTATATATTTTTCATCCGCTTTATTTTTCGAAACTTCTACTTTTGGTTCTGAAATTTTAATTTCTTCTGCTGTTTTAGATTCTTTTTGCTCATCTATTTTTTCTACATTTCTATTATTAACTACTTTAACAGATTTTTTATCCGTTTTATTTTTCGAAACTTCTACTTTTGGTTCTGAAGTTTTAATTTCTTCTACTTTTTTAGATTCTTTTTGTTCATCTATTTTTTCTACATTTCTATTATTAACTATTTTAACAGATTTTTTATCCGTTTTATTTTTCGAAACTTCTACTTTTGGTTCTGAAGTTTTAATTTCTT
>OIZF01000786.1_pt1 | contig 20834 bp, 24 predicted proteins | sample 1588471 | NCBI WGS metagenome assembly OIZF01 (sample SAMN03283279) | human gut metagenome | biome: human-associated habitat; material: feces | host: Homo sapiens | place: Peru | collected 2012
GTGAAATAACAAATTTAAAAAGTAATATAGAGGAATTACAAAATAATTTAAATAAATATGCTTTACAAAGTGAATTAGAAAAAACGAATACAAATATAGAGAATTTATCTAGTATAATATCTAGCCATACTTCAGTAATTAATCAATTAAATAGCAATGGGGACTTTACTCAAATTAATAAAAGTTGGAATAGTGTACAAATTGCGGACTTATCAAGTGGAGGTCAAGAATTTACCATCGGTAAATTATCAGAAAAAGGGAGATATTTAGTATTATATCAGGCAATTTTTATGGGACCAACTAATACAGGATGGGATTGTGGAATTATAGGAGCAACTGGATTGTTTAGTATAGCTCGAGCCCCTTTTAATAATCAGACTGCTTTAACGGCGTTTGGTATTGTAGATGTTACATCGGAAACTGATATAAAAGCAACTATATTTGCTGATGGTATTGCAAAAACAGCTTATCTTTCTGCCTATGCAATTAAAATAAAATCATAGTATAGATTGAAAGAAAACTTTATAAAAAATAAGAAATAGAAGCATTTTTTTAATAGTTGGACATATACTTTATTGAATAAAAAATAGGAGGAATATATGGACAAGGATATTATTAGTACCAATCATAGCGTTAGTATCACAGAAAGAAAAAATATTATGATTACTGGTGTAAAAAAAATAGAGAGTTTTGATGAAGAAGAATTTTTGTTAGAAACAAATATGGGATATATTATTATAAAAGGAAAAGGTTTAGAAATTATTAAATTAGATACTTACCAAGGGAATGTTTCTATTAAAGGGCTATTAAACAGTTTAACTTATATGGAAAACGGTCATAAAAAAGAAAAAGAAGACAATATGTTTAGTAAATTATTCAAATGAGTTTACATTCTCAAATACTTGTAATTATTGTCTCTTTTTTCTTTGGTATTTTTTTTGAAATCTTCCATTGTATCAATTATAAGTTGATTTATAATAAAAGAAAAATAGTTAAAATATTGTTTACTTTTTTGTTAGTCTTTATTCAATCCATCATTTATTTTTATCTTTTAACAAAAATAAATAATGGTATTATTCATTTGTATGGCATTCTATCTATTGTAGTAGGAATTTTGTTGTTTTATTTCCTAAAAAAAACAGTTTGTACATTTTACAAAAAACATAAAAGATGATATACTCTCTAATAGGAGAGGGTAGTCATGAAAAAGAAAAAAAGAAAAATAAAGGGATCTAAAATTAGAATGTTAATTTTAATACCAATTTCTTGTTTAATAATTGGATATTTTTTATACTTGATTATTTCTTATCCTTATAGCATTATTAAACTAAAAAAAGAACAATCTGTATATGAAAAGCAGTTGTTACAGTTAGAAATAGATGAAAAAAATTTAAAAAATGAAATAGAAAAATTAAAAGATACGGATTACTTAGCTAGATATGCTAGGGAAAATTACCAATATTCCAAAGACGGTGAAATTATTTTAAAGATTGATTCAAAATCAAAAAAAGAAACAGAACAGGAAACTTTTGAAATCAATAAACCAATTTTATATGGTGGTATTTCTATTTTTTCTATTATATTAATTTATATCTTGATTAAAAGTAGACATTGAGTCTCTTTTTTTTATAAAAAAAAATAACGGTTTCCCGTTATAATTTAAAATCTTGAATATCATCATCTTCCATATTTTTTCCATCAAAATATGTTCTAATTTTATTACCAGATAACTTTGCTACTATATTAGATGGAAATCTTCTAATTAAAGCATTATAATCGGTAATAATGTCATTGTAATATTTTCTAGCTGCTACTATTTCAGCTTCTGATTCAAATAATCCTAGTTCAATCTTTAAAAAAGTTTCACTATTTTTTAATTCTTGCATAGATTCTTTATATTCATTAAATTCATTAATTGCTTCATATAGTTTTCTATCTAATTCAAAATTAGAAAATTTTTGGCTTCGTAAATCTTTAATCATTGGTAAAACTTCTTTTTTTGTTTTTAAATTTGATTTGATAATACCAACTGATTTATTTAATAAATCAAATCTTTTTCTAAGTGTTGTATCGATAAAAGCTTCTGCTTCATTAATACGAATGATATAAGATTGAAAATGATTATAAATATTTACGTACCAAATTAATAATAAACAAACGCCGATAATGGCTATAATTGTATATAGTAATGCATCCATATTCTCACCCTAGCATCATTATAACAAAAATCGACAAATTTTACTAGTTATTTGGTATAAATTCTGGACTATAATTAATTTTTTCTTCAAAAGTAATGAAATCCACATAAATCATTAGTAATAAATACCATTTTCCTGTAGTGGGATCACTTAAAATAATATGATCTCTTCCTGATTGCTCAATGATTCCCACAAATTCACGATCCTTAAATTCTTCTGAATCTGGAAATGTCATATGAATTCTTACTTGTTTTCCTTTATTTAATCTCAAAATGTTTTCAATATAGGATTGTTCCAGTGGTAAGTTATTGGTGTAATTTGACATAGGAATATTTGCTGTATTGGTATTAGGTGGTATATTGTTACTAAGATTTGGATTAAAAAATGTATTGTTCATAAATCAACCTCTTTCCATTTAATTTTATTTTTCATTTTCTAAAATATGAATTGATAAAGAAAAAAATTTCATTTATAATAGTTTTGGTGATATTATGAAAATAAGTGTAGGTGTTTCTAATCGTCATATTCATGTAACAGAAAGTGATTATCAAATTTTATTTGGTAATATAAATATAGAAAAAGTTCGTGATTTACATCAAAAAGGAGAATTTGTCTCTAATTCTTTTGTTACAATTCAAGGTTTAAAAAGAATGATAGATCATGTCAGAGTAATTGGACCTTTTCGCAATTATACCCAAGTAGAAGTTTCTAGAACAGATAGTTATTTACTAGGAATTCATCCACCCATTCGTAAATCGGGAGATATAGAAGATGGAGAAATGGTAACTATTATAGGTCCTGTTGGAAAAATAGAGCAAAAAAAATGCGCAATTATAGCAGAAAGACATATTCATTTAACCAAAGAACAATTAGAATACTATAAATTTGATGAAACTAAAACATTAAATATTGTTGTAAAAGGAGAAAAGGCTGCTATTTTAAGTAATGTTCACTTAAAAGTAAGTGACAACGCTTTTTTTGAATTACATTTAGATACAGATGACGCAAATGCATGTGACTTAAAAAATGGAGATATTGTAGATATTCTATAAAAAAATTAAAATGTAAATAGTACTTGAAAAAAGTACTTTTTTTTCGACTAACATGATATAATAAATTTGTAATGATAGGAGGAATATATGACAAAGTACGTTTATGCTTTTAAAGAAGGAAATAAAGATATGCGCAATTTGCTAGGTGGAAAAGGTGCAAATCTAGCTGAAATGGCAAGCTTGGGACTTCCTGTTCCAAATGGTTTTACCATTACAACAGAAGCTTGTATTGCTTATTACAAAAATGGAAAGACAATATCAAAAGAAATAGAGGATGAAATACTTTCTCATTTACATGCATTAGAACAGGAAATGGGAAAAAAGCTAGGAAATATAGAAAATCCATTATTAGTGTCTGTAAGAAGTGGTGCTAGAGCTTCTATGCCTGGTATGATGGATACAATTTTAAACTTAGGTTTGAATGATACTGCTGTAGAAGGATTTGCGTCTAAAACAAATAATCCACGTTTTGCTTATGATTCTTATAGAAGATTTATTCAAATGTATTCAGATGTAGTAATGGAAGTTCCTAAAAATTATTTTGAAAAAATTATTGATGAAGTAAAAGAAAAAAAAGGAATTCATTATGATACAGAACTTACTGTAGAAGATTTAAAAGAGCTAGTAGTTAGATTTAAAGAAGTTTATAAAACAGCAATGAATGGAAAAGAATTTCCGCAAGATCCAATTGAACAATTAATGGGAGCTGTAAAAGCTGTATTCCGTTCATGGGATAATCCAAGAGCAATTGTCTATAGAAGAATGAACGATATTCCAGGAGATTGGGGAACAGCTGTAAATATTCAAACTATGGTATTTGGAAATAAAGGTGAAACTAGTGGAACAGGTGTAGCATTTACGCGTAATCCATCTACTGGTGAAAAAGGTATTTTTGGAGAATATTTAATCAATGCACAGGGAGAAGATGTTGTTGCTGGTGTTAGAACGCCACAACCTATTTCTAAACTAGCAGAAGATATGCCAGAATGTTATAAAGAATTTATGGAATTAGCGCAAAAGTTAGAAAACCATTATAGAGATATGCAAGATATGGAATTCACTATTGAAGAAGGAAAACTATATTTTTTACAAACTCGTAATGGAAAAAGAACAGCGCCAGCTGCTATTAAAATTGCGTGTGATTTAGTAGATGAAGGTATGATTACAGAAGAAGAAGCGGTTCTTAGAATTGAAGCAAAATCATTAGATCAATTGTTGCATCCAATGTTTGATAGTGATGCTTTAAAAAATGGAGAAGTAATAGGAACTGCTTTACCAGCAAGTCCAGGTGCAGCAGCAGGTAAGGTAGTGTTTTCAGCAGAAGTTGCTAAAAAATTAGGAAAAGGCGGAAATGGCGAAAGAGTGATCCTTGTTCGATTAGAAACGACGCCAGAGGATATCGAAGGCATGGTAGCTAGCCAAGGAATTTTAACTGTTCGTGGTGGTATGACAAGTCATGCAGCAGTAGTAGCTCGTGGTATGGGTACTTGTTGCGTTTCCGGTTGTGGAGAAATTAAAATCAATGAAGAAGAAAAACACTTTGAACTTGGTGGTTATACGTTCCATGAGGGTGATTATATTTCGTTAGATGGAACAACTGGAAAAATTTACAAAGGAGATATTAAGACGGTAGAAGCAACTGTTACAGGTGATTTCGGAAGAATTATGGCTTGGGCAGATCAATACAGAAGACTTGGTGTTAGAACGAATGCAGACAATCCTAGAGATACAAAAAAAGCAATAGAACTTGGAGCAGAGGGTATTGGACTATGTCGTACAGAGCATATGTTCTTTGATGAAGAAAGAATTCCAAAAATTAGGAAAATGATTTTATCAGAAACAGTAGAGGAAAGAACGAAAGCTTTAGATGAATTGATTCCATTTCAAAAAGGTGATTTTAAAGCAATGTATAAAGAATTAAAAGGATTACCAATGACAGTTCGTTATTTAGATCCACCATTACATGAATTTCTTCCTACTTTAGAAGAAGATATTATTGCTTTAGCAAATGATATGAATGTTACAGTAGAACACTTAAAAAATAAGATTGATGAATTACATGAATTCAATCCAATGATGGGACACAGAGGATGTAGATTAGCAGTTACATATCCTGAAATTGCTAGAATGCAAACAAGAGCTTTAATGGAAGCCGCTATTGAAGTGGAAGAAGAAGATGGATATGACATTACAGTAGAAATTATGATTCCACTAGTTGGTGAAGTAAAAGAATTACAATTTGTAAAAAATATTGTAGTAGAAACAGCTGAACTAGTGAAAAAAGAAAAAAATTCCGATATTAAATATCATATAGGTACCATGATTGAAATACCAAGAGCTGCACTTACAGCAGACAAAATAGCAACAGAAGCAGAATTTTTCTCATTTGGTACGAATGATTTAACACAAATGACATTTGGTTTTTCACGTGATGACGCAGGTAAATTTTTAGATTCTTATTATCAAAACAAAATATATGAATCTGATCCATTTGCAAAAGTAGATTTTGATGGTGTTGGAGAATTAATTAAAATGGCAGTTAATAAAGGTAAACAAACAAGACCAGATATTAAATTAGGTATTTGTGGTGAACATGGTGGTGATCCTGCTTCGGTAGAATTCTTCCATAATGTTGGTTTAACTTATGTATCTTGCTCACCATTTAGAGTACCAATTGCTCGTTTAGCTGCAGCACAAGCCGCTATTAAAGCGAGTGAAAAATAGAACGTAATCACGTGAAATAATAAAATACAAGAAAGACTAGAAATAGTCTTTCTTTTGTTGTAATTAAAAGTAATAAATAAAATTAGTCAAAAAATATTATACATAAAAAGCGGTTGGCTAGTGTGTTACTAGCATTTTTAAAATTTGATAAAAATAGTCACAATATAGTTTGGATGACTATTTTTTGTTGGAAGAAAAAATATAAAAAAGAAAGGAATGATGAAAATGTATTTTAAGAAACCAACACTAAACAATTTATCGCAAGGGGCTCGATTAGAGTATGTGAGAAGAATAAGACATATGGATATGGATGATGTCGCAGATTATTTTGGATTTGGAGGTAATGATCCACATAAGACATTTAATAGTTATGAGAATAACTATAGACATCCAAGTAAAGAAAGATTAAAAGATATAGCAGAATTATATGAAGTAAGTATTAATGCTATAAAAGAATATGATTTTAATAATCCAATTGATGTTATTTATAACTTAATGTGGTTAGAAGAAGAATTTCCATATTATGAAATTAACTTTGATACTGAAAGTTATGAACAAACAAAATACAATGAATTAGTTCAAACAGCAATTAATGAATGGAAAAAAATGAGAGATAAAAGAGAAAACTATGAAATATCAGATGAAGAATATCTCGATTGGAAATTGAATTTTGAAATCATAAGTACAGTAAATTAATAACAATAATGTATGATATAATATATTTAATGAAAGGAGACTTTCTATGAAAAAATATCTTAAAGATTATCCAAATTTAGTTGAAGAATGGAATTACAAAAAGAATGAAGAGTTGGGGCTTTTTTTAGATAAAATAACAAGTAAAAATGGAAATAAAGCTTGGTGGATATGTAAAAAATGCGAAGGCGAATGGTTTGCTACAATAGCAGGTCGAACAGATAATCATGGTTGTCCATACTGTTCTGGGAGATTGGTAAAAAAAGGAATAAACGATTTGGAAACTTTATGTCCTGAAATAGCCAGTGAGTGGCATCCAACAAAAAACGGTACCCTAAAACCTTATGAAGTTTCTATTAAATCATCAAAGAAAGTGTGGTGGTTGGGAAAATGCGGACATGAGTGGTGTGCATTAATTAGCAATAGAACAAACGGCTCTGGATGTCCTAAGTGTAAATTATCAGCGGTTTCTTCTTTCCCTGAACAAGCTATTTATTATTATATGAAAAAAATTTATAGCGATACGCTTACTAGAGATACTCATTTAGGAGTAGAACTGGATATATATATTCCATCAATTAAAGTTGCTATTGAATACGATGGCGAAGCATGGCACAAAGGTAAGAAGAAAGAACATGATATTAAAAAAAATAATATATGTAATCAAAATAATATTAAGTTAATAAGAATTCGAGAAAAGAAATTAGATACTATTGAAGGTTGTATTTCAATAGTAAGAGAAGATTCGAATAGCGATAAATCGTTAGAAAAATGTATCAAGAATTTATTTAAAATATTAAATTTACCAATTGATAATATTAATATTTTAAGAGATACTCCTTTAATTTTAGAACAATATTCGGCAATTCAATTAAACAATAGCTTGGCAAAATGTTTTCCTGATATTGCTGATGAATGGCATCCAACAAAAAATGGAAATCTGACTCCAGATCAAATATCAAAAGGTTCAAGAAGAATTGTTTGGTGGTTGGGAAAATGTGGACATGAATATGAAATGGTTGTTAGTGAAAGAACAAATATAAGAAAAAATGGAAAAGCATACGGTTGTCCAGTATGTGCTGGAAAAAGAGTGCTAAAAGGTATTAATGATTTAAAAACGCTATATCCTTCTATTGCTAGTGAATGGGATTATGAAAAAAACGTAGGTATACCATCAGATTTTTTAGCTAATAGTAATCAAAATATTTGGTGGAGATGTTCTAAAGGACATTCTTGGAATGCTAAGATTCAATCAAGAACTCATGCAAAATCTAATTGCCCATATTGTAGTAATAAAAAAGTATTAAAAGGTTATAATGATTTGAAAACAGTTTGCCCTGAATTAGTAAAAGATTGGGATTATCAAAAAAATAATAAATTAAATATAAAGCCAGATGCTATTACTTTTGGAAGTAATAAGAGAGTGTGTTGGAAATGTCATTTGTGTGGACATGAGTGGGATACCTATGTATGTAGTAGAACCAAGAAAAAAACTAAATGTCCAAAATGTGGCAGAAAAAAATAATGGAAGGTGAAATAATGATTGATTTACCACAAACAAGAAGTATATCATTAAAAAGTTATATAGAAGATATAAAAAAGTCCATAAAAGATGGAAATTATTTATCAGTTTTATGTATATCATTAATAATACCTGATATATGCATTAATTATCTTGATTGGGATAACAAAGATGGGAAAGGATATAAAAAATGGATTGATAAATATATCACCGAAAGTTATTTGCCTTCAACCAAATATAATAGTAATCGTAAAAGACGCGAAATTGATGACATTAAATTTGATGGTAAAGCATGTTACTCATTAAGATGTTCTATATTACATGAAGGAACCACACCATTAGAAACTAAATTATTAAAAACAGAAGGAATAAAAAAGTATAAAACAATCCAACTATGTGTAAATAGTAGAAGTAATTTAGATTACCAATATGGTGAATCAAAGAGTTTAGTTACATCTCCAAATCACAAAGAATACTCTATGAGAATTAATGTAGTTAATTTTGCTAAAGAAATGATAGACGGATGTAATAAATTTCTTGAAGAAGAAAAAATAGATGATATAAGATTATTTACTATGATTGATTGGGATAATAGAAATGGTGAAATTATATTTACACCAAATTAGTAATAATTGATAGTTGTCAAATGTGCGATGAAGAAGTAGAAATACTTCTTTTTCTTTTACTCTTATCGCACCCTAAACTTATTTTTATAAAAATGATAATTTCTTTGTAGAGGTGATTTAATGAAAAGAAAGGTAGCAATATATGCTAGAGTTTCAACAGAACATGAAGCTCAATTATCTGCTTTAGATAATCAAGTTCAATACTATGATGAAATTTTAAAGAAAAATCCTGATTGGATTCTTTATGATAGATACATAGATGAAGGATTAAGTGGCACATCTACAAAGAAGAGAAAAAACTTTATGAGAATGATGGAGGATGCAAAAGCAGGAAGATTTGATTTGATAGTTACTCGTGAAGTATCAAGATTTGCAAGAAACACAGTTGATACATTACAAGAAACTAGAAAGTTAAAAAATATAGGAGTAGAAGTATATTTTATAGATGATAATATTTGGACATTTAATGATGAAGATGGTGAATTAAAACTAACTATTATGGCTACATTAGCTCAAAATGAAAGTAAGAAAACTTCTCAAAGAGTTAAAGCTGGACAATTGATATCATTTCAAAATGGAGTATTCTATGGAACTGGTAATATACTTGGGTATGATAAAGTTGGTAAAGATTTAATAATTAATGAAGATCAAGCTGAAATAATAGATTTATTTATTCAGAATATTTAAATGGAAAAGGTATAGTTAAAATAGCAGATGAATTAACTGAAAGAGGAGCAATTACATCAACTGGATTATCAAGATGGAGTGCTGCTTATGTATCTAGAGTATTAAGAAATCCATTTTATTCAGGTACTATAGTTTATAGAAAATCTTATATACCAGATTATTTAGAACAAAAACCTAAAATGAATTATGGAGAAGTAGAACAAGTAGTAGTTGAAGGTAGACATGAGCTAATTATATCTAAAGAAGATTTTAAGCAAGTTCAACAAATTATGGATAGTCATTCTAAACCAATAAAATTGGGTAGAAGACAAGCAACTGGAGTAACTAAAAATATATGGAGTAAAAAATTAGTATGTGAATGTGGATCTAACTTTAATAGAAAGATTTATCATAAGAATAAAAATGAAACAACATATTGTTATGTTTGCTATAACAAGAAAATGCGACCAAAGAATAGATATAAAGATAGTTGTGAAGTCAAAGAAGTTCAAGAATGGAAATTACAATATATGGCTGAAACAATATTTAGAAATTTCACACATGATACAGATAATCGAAAAGAATTATATGAAAGATTAATGAAAGGAGTGAATATAGATGAACATCCGGAGATTAAAATAAAAAAACGAATTGATAAATTAAATCAATAGATAGAAAACGAATCATCCAAGTTAGATAGATTAATTGATACCTATTTAGATGAAACTATAGATGTCGCAATGTATGATATGTTTCAAAAAAAAGTATCAAGTAGAATAGAAAAATATAAAATAGAAAAAAGTGAATTAGAAAAACAATATGAATCTATAGAACCATTAGAAGTTAGGATTGAAAATGCTAAAAAGAAAATAAGAAGATTATTATGATATAATATTTTTGGAGTGATTAAAATGAGTTTATCTGAACAATTAATTTATTGTACAACTAAAATAATATCAGTTTTGGATGAAAAAACAATTTCAACTGGCACAGGTTTTTTTATGAATTTTAATATAGATGTTGAAAAAGATACTTATCAACCCGTAATTATAACAAATAAACATGTAGTTGCTGATGCCAAGAAAATTATTTTTTCAATATGCAAAGCAGATGATAATAACAAACCATTAGATACAGAAAGATTCACAATTACTTTGGATTCATTTAGAATAATAAATCACCCATCTGATGATGTTGATTTGTGCGCTATTCCTATTGCAGATCTAGATTCATTAACAAATCAAAATAAAGTAAAACTATTTAGAGGTAATTTTGGGACTGATTTATTAATAAGCAATACAGAAATAAAAGAATGTTCCGCAATGGAAGATATAATAATGATTGGTTATCCTAACGGTTTAGAGGACACATATAATAATAAGCCGATAATTCGTAAAGGAATAACATCTACTCATATGAAATTTAATTACAACGGTAAAAAAGAATTTTTAATAGATATGGCATGTTTTCCTGGTTCAAGTGGTTCTCCTATATTCTTTTGTAATGAATCTTCATATACGGTAGGGAATAATGTTATTATTGGATCAAGATGTAGATTATTAGGATTATTATATGCTGGGCCACAACATACGGGAGTAGGTACGATAGTATTTGAAAATATTCCAACAAATCCTAAAACAGTAATTAATATCCCAAATAACCTTGGTGTAGTTATTAAAGCTGAAAGAATTAAAGAATTAGAAGATGTTATGAAAGACATGAATTAATATAAAAAGTCATTTTAGTCAAAAAATAGAACGGCATATCGTTCAGTTTAGTTTTCCGATAGTGCTTGGCTCACAAGCCACAATTAAATCAAAGAAAAATAGGTAATGAATAGACTAGAGTAATCTAGTCTTTTTTATGATATAATTAATTATAGGATGTGATGATATGAAAAAAATAGCGCTTGATTTGGATGGGGTTGTATTTGATTCAGAAAACTTATATAGAGTATATACAGAAATATATGATGTAGAAAAAAATAAAAAAGATACTATAGTGGATAATACACAAAGAATATTTCAAAAAAGGTATGATTGGTCAGAAGAAGAGTTTAAAGATTTTTATAATTCTAATGCTGAAATTGTATTAAAAACTGCTAATTTTATGACAGGAGTAGATATCGTATTAAATAAACTAAAAGATTATTTTGAATTTATTGTAGTAACAGCTAGAAATGATTTTGAAACTGAAATAGCTATTGAAAAACTAAAAACAATTGGATTTGGAAATATCAAAGTTTTTAATAACGAACATCATAAAATTGATAAGTTATTAGAAGAACATGTAGATTATATGATTGATGATGATAACAATATTTGTATTAATGCATCAGATAATGGTATATGTGCACTCTATTTTAAAAATAATGCTTCAAATAAAGTTGACAAAGAAAATGTTATTAATGTAAATAATTGGGGAGAAATATATAAATACTTAATGTTAAATAAAGGAGAATAATATGGAATTTAGAAGGATGAGAGAATACTCTCATGAAGAATTTGTTGATTTGATTTTAAGTTTAAGTGAAGAAGAACTACTAGAACTTAGTAAAAATTACGGAGGATATCCAGTATTGTTTAGAATGGCTTTAGATGATAGAATTAGTCACATACCATTTATTCAAACAGGGGCAGCCATTATTATTGAGAATAATAATGGAGAAATATTACTTCAAGAAAGAACTGATAGAAATAAGTGGGGATTACCTGGAGGATGTCAAGATCTTGGAGAAGATTTAAGAGAAACTGCTGTGAGAGAGGCATATGAAGAAACTGGTTTAAAATTTGATCCAAACAAATTGATTTTAATAGATACTTTATCTGGAAACTCAAGAAAGAATAGTTATCCAAATGGAGATATTGTTTATAATAACACATCGCTTTATTTAGCTAGAGTATCTAATATTGATGTAAATAATTTAAAAGGTGATTCTGAAACTAAAAGATTAGAATTTTTTAAAACAGATGAAGTACCTGAAAATCTAATGGATGTTGATTTGATTAAATCATATATTTCATATTTAAATAAAAAAGCACCAGAAGATTAAGATATTAAGAATTATTAAAATATGGTTGAATTGATGAAGAGCATGATATAATTATATTGAGGGATATGAGGTCTTATGAGTAAAGAATTAAAACAAAACCAAAATACACTTTATATTGATTTGTATATTGATAATGAACCATATATAAAAGATCTTACTAATGATAGAATTATTAATCTTACTGGAGAATCAGGTAGTGGAAAATCTTATTTTAGTAATAAATACATTAAAGATCATAATTATATAGTTATTGATACAGATATAGTATTTAGTGATGAGGAATCTGATAACAAAGAAAGTGTTGAATTAAGGAGCATTTTTAATGATAAACCCAAAGATTATTTAATTACAAATTTTGATGAATTTTATTTAAAAACTTTGGACTATTTTAAAGACAGCAATAAAACTTTAGTTGTTGACTCAGCACAATATAGAAATATAAAAGATTATTCTCTTTTAAAAGGCAAAATTATTGTTATGAGAACATGCATCAATACTTGTTATGAGAGAACTTTAAGTAGATGGAAAAGCAAAAATGAATATAATGAAGAAGAATATCAAAAATTTGCTGATAGAAAAAAAGGAATGTTTGAATGGTACCATTCATTGAATACATTTTTAGAAAATATAGATAAAATGTGAGGCGTAATATGGCAAATATAAATTCAAATGATTATTACTATTATTTACATAAAACTATTATTGATAGTCCTGAAAAGATAGAAAGTTTTTTTAATGAAGGATTGAAAAGTAGATGTCATTATAGTATTCATTCTACAATGGCTAGAATTAACGAACAGGATTTACGAAATAATGGTTTAGAAAAAGAAATAAAAGATTATTTAGGACAAGGACAAGATTATAATGCAGTATTTATTATAAAAATTCCTAAAAGATATTTAAGAGATACAATACATCATGATGGCAAAATGGACCCTGCCATTCCTATGTTTAGAGAATATTCTGAAGAAGACTGGTATTGGAATTCATTGTTTACACCAAAACTAATTCAGGGTGTTTATTGTAGAGATATTGATAAATCATTTACTAATCCTAATTTTAATCCAGTATTTGATCCAAGCGGTTGTCAATTTTCTGATGAGCAAGTAACTAATTTTGATAGTGTAAATGCAACTGATTGGAAAAAAATGGCCACTGATAGAAAACAATATTCTTTTCAACAATTATATATTGGTGATAAATCTAGTAAAACTTGGGATAAAGTAGTCAGTCATTATTCGCAATTATATGGAATTCAACCAACTCAAATGGTTAAGTATGAAATGTCTGATAATGATAAACAATTATTTGGTGGTAAAACTTTATAATCAATATGATATAATAAATTTAGATAAGCACCCTGGTAGAATAGTGTTTTGATTTTCAAACTTGGCAGGGGGCACAAGCCACAATCAAGACTAAAAATAACTAATTAGGACTAGAGTAATCTAGTCTTTTTAGTGGTAACTATGCTTGTTTTATGGTATAATAACACATAGTTACAGGAGTGATAAAAATGCTTGAAAATAAACTAAATATTACTAATGAAATAGAACTAGCAAAAGAAGAAGAAAGAATAACTAAACTAAGAGCATTAGAACTTTTTGATACAAATAAGATTAATGAGTTTGAAGTAGGAACAACAAAAGGATTATGTGATATTCATAGATTTTTATTTAGTGATATTTATTCATTTGCTGGTGAAATAAGAGAAGTAAATTTGGCTAAAAGTAATTTTCGATTTGCTGCAGCAATGTATTTAAAAGATGTATTATCTAAAATAGATTCTATGCCAGAAAATACATTTGAAGATATAATAAAAAAATATGTTGAAATGAATATAGCGCACCCTTTTAGAGAAGGGAATGGTAGAAGTACTCGTATATGGCTTGATATGATATTAAAAAGTAGAATTGGTAAAGTAATTGATTGGAGTAAAATAGATAAAGAAGAATATTTGCTTGCCATGGAAAGAAGTCCAATCAAGGATACTGAAATTAGATTATTAATAGAAAAAGCATTAACTGATAAAATTAATGATAGAGAAGTATATATGAAAGGCATTGATATAAGTTATAAGTATGAAGGATATAATACTTATACCATGGATGAATTAGATAAGTAATTTCGTTTTATAGTTTTGTTTTTCAAATTTGGATGAGCTACAAGCCACAATTAAAGCCAAAAATAATAATGGATTACGTTAAACTAAATTATCAAATGTACATAATTTTATAGAAATATTGAAAAATATTATAAAAAATTTATTCATCAGAAAACCTCTAGAAAAAATTTAGGGGTTTGTCAACACTCTGATAAACTAAGGAATTCTACCTTAGTTTTTATATGGAGTAAATCGAAAAAATTATAATTGTGATATAATGTAATTATATTGTAAGATAAAAGATTTAGTAATAATATCGGATACTGAAAAATATGAAAATAAAAAAGGATTGATGATATGAATTTTGATGGAAAAATTATATTCATTAGACATGGAGAAAATATGATTGATGATTCAATTAGTAACAATTTGTTACCATTATCCGAACTTGGAAAAAAACAAGCTTATGAAGCATTTCAGACATTAAAAGGGCAATTTGATGTTGTGATATCTTCTCCTTCTAAAAGAGCCATGATGACAGCACATATTATTTCTCCAAATTCTAAAATCCTTTATGATAAAAGGTTGCTAGAAAGAGGTTGGGGAAATGAGAAACAGGATGGCTTAGAAAGTGACTATGAAGCAAAAGAAAGAATAAAATCATTTATGGCTGAATATATGGAATCTTATCCAAATAAAAATATTTTATTTGTGACTCATGGTGGATTAATGATTTTAATTCAAGAAGTAATAGAAGGCAAAAAGATGGAAAGAGGTAGTATAAATAATTGTGATATCATTGAATATAGTTTCAATCATAAAAAAATAATGAAAAATAAAATTTAGTAAAAATTTAATGCAAATGGATAAGACGTGTTATAATAAATGTAGAATATTATATTTGGTGATGAATCATGAAAAATTGGATGAAAGAAAATAAAATATCTATTATTATGTGGCTTTTATTTGAGGCGGTAGCGATAACATTGTACTTGTCTACTCACAATTTATTTTATTTGCTAAACTTTACTTATGTAGGTACTTGTGTGGCATTAGGAACCTTGTTAATGTCACATAAAAAAAGATATGCAAGAAATTTTGTTCAAATTGCAGTAGGACTTTATATGCTGGTTTATTTAGGAATTATATGTAGAGAAAATATGCAGATAGAAGGATTTTGGTACTATTTATTTTTGGGTGTTTTTGAAGCAGCTACCATTCATTATTTAATTGCTAAAATAGCGGGGCCATTTTTCTTTGGAAGAGGTTGGTGTGGCTATGCCTGTTGGACGGGTATGATACTAGATTTATTACCTTATAAAATACCAAAATATGGTAGAAAAAAATTAGGATGGATTCGATATATTACTTTTTTGTTATCCTTTACCTTTGTTTTATCTTTATTTATTTTTAAGGTTCCTAATTTAGAGCATATCATGTTTTATGCTTTTATCATTGGTAATATTATTTATTACATCATTGGAATCATTCTTGCTTTTTTATGGAAAGATAATAGAGCATTTTGTAAATATATTTGTCCTATTACAATTTTTCTAAAGCCTGCTAGTTATTTTTCTTTTTTAAGAGTAAAGTGTGATCATGAAAAATGTATTCATTGTAAAAAATGTGTAAAAATTTGTCCTATGAATGTAGATATGTTAAATGATTCTAGAAAAAGAAAAAATGGAACAGAATGTATTTTATGTTGTAATTGTATCAAGTCTTGCCCTAAAAAAGCTTTAAAATTGTAAGAAAAAGGAGGAAACAAATATGAATGAAGTAAAAGTAAAATCGATTTATAAACATTTTAAAGGGGATTTATATTTAGTAGAAGATATTGCGATTCATAGTGAGACAGGAGAAAAATATGTGGTGTATAGAGCTCTATATGGCGATATGACTTTATATATAAGACCTTATGACATGTTTTTGTCAGAAGTAGATCATCAAAAATATCCTGAAGCAAAACAAAAATATCGCTTTGAATTACAACACATAAAAAGTGTCAAAGAAAAATAATAACAAAAAAAATTACCATAAATTTTTCAAAATAAAAAAGTAGAAATTCCTACTTTAAACGATAAAAGAAGTATCATCTATAAATTGGTAATTTGTTTTATATTTTAATTCTCGAATTAAACGGAAGAGGGCTTCTTCCTTTTTTTTTGCTTCAATCATAATATCTACATCATAATTTAAATGTTTTATACTTTCAATAAAAGTAATAAAGGAATCACTTTCAATATAATCATGATGGCTACGCATTTCTTTTTTTGTTTTATTTTTAGGAGTTGAAAAATGAATTTTAGGATTGATATTTTTCCATGTTGCAAAAATATCTTCTATATGTTCTTTTAATTCAATTCCATTTCCATTGCACCTATGATGGTGATAATCTAGAACAATCGGAATGTTACATTTTTTAGAAATCGTTAAACAATCTATTATATTAAATATTTTATCATCATTTTCAATTACAATACTTTCTTTTATTTTGTTTTCTAGTTGATTAAAATGATAAATAAATCTTTTAATAGAATTTTCTTTTCCAAAAGCATTACTGCCAATGTGTAATACAAGTACTTTAGGAGAAATATGAAGAGCTTCTAATATTGAATAATGATATTTTAATATTTCAATGGTATTTTCAATTACATCTGAATTGGTGCTATTTAAAACACAAAATTGATCAGGATGAAAATCAATTCTCATGTGATTTTCGTTTATGACCTTGGATAACAAATGATAATAGTTTTTGTATTTATGAATGTATTCAAAATCAATTTCTTTTTTTGTAGCTAGAGGAATTAAAGCAGAAGACAATCTATAAAAATGAATATTATTTTTTTGATTAAATTTTAATATTTCGTATAAATTTAATAAATTAGACTTAATAATTTTATCTAATTTTAAATAATCTTGTTCTTTTTTAAATTTTGTATAAGTATAAGGAGAAGAAGTAGTGATATTCAGTGTTTCACTAATACATGCATAACCTAATCTTATTTTCATAGTATCACCAATATTAGTATGAAAATAATTTTTAAATTTATAAAAATTTTATTGGAGTTTTTTTGAAATTTCTATTAGATAAGGAGCTTCTTGATTATCTGTATTTCGATAAATATGGTGGTTTATTTTATCTTCCTTTAAAAATTGTTGAATTTCAACACTTTCTTTGAATCCTTCTTTATGTCCAGGGTATACAGTAATTAAAATAATCCCTTTGTTATTTAATAATTCTAATCCCTCTTTTATAGAATGAATGGTGTCTTGATAAGTTGTTGTAATTTTTTTATCTCCACCTGGTAAATAACCTAAATTATATATAATCAAACTAACTTTGTTTTTCAAATAAGGTAATTCTTCTTTTATAAATTTGTGATTACGATGAATGAAAGTATAATTGTTAAAATTGTTTTCATTTAACAATTCTTTTGTATGTTGAATAGCGATAGTTTGAATATCAAACCCATATAGATGTCCTTTTTTTATATAATTGCTGATGAATAAGCTATCTTTTCCGTTTCCTATCGTAGCGTCAATTACAATATCTTTTTCTCTTAAGACTAAATCAATTATTTGATGCGTTTTATTTAAAATATTTTTTTGAAATCCTTGATAAGTGTTTCTTCTAGTTAGTTCTTTATCAATGTCATTTAATACAACCATTTTATTAGTTAGCCAGGTTGGTTCGATTAAATTGTTAGGATCTGGATCACCTGTTAATCGATGTACCACAATATCAGGATTTAATAATTCAAGTTGATCACAAACAATATTGACATATTCTTGTTCTGTTAATATTTTAAATGGTTGTTCTTTGTACATTTTTTCTAATTTGGTATTTTTCAAAATATGTAACATGTGAATTTTAATACCTTGTATATCTAATTTATTTAAATAAGTAATATTTTCTAACATCATTTCTTTTGTTTCATAAGGAAGTCCATTGATTAAATGAACTACTACAGCAATCTTATTTTTTCTTAATCTTTTAACACATTCTTCAAAACACTCTAATGTATGACAACGATTGATTAATTCTGATGTTTTTTCATGAATGGTTTGTAATCCAAGTTCTACTGTTAAGTAAGTTCTTTTATTTAAATCAATTAAATAATCAAAACATTCATCACTAATGGAGTCTGGACGAGTAGCAATAGAAAGCCCGACGACGTTATTGAGTTTTAAAATAGGTTCAAATTTTTCTTTTAGTACAGGAACAGGTGCATAAGTATTGGTATTTGCTTGAAAATAGCCAATATATTTTCCATGCCATTTATGGTTCATTTGTTTTTTTATTTTATTAAATTGTGTAATTAAATCATCTTTTATATTCCCTGCAAAGTCTCCGCTACCTAAGCTAGAACAATAGATACAACCACCATTTCCTACTTTTCCATCACGATTAGGACAAGTAAAACCACCATTTAAACTAATTTTAAATATTTTGTCATGGAATTTATTTTTATTGTAGAAATCAACTGTATAATATCTTTTATTTGTGTTTGTATTTTGAAATAAATTCATAAAATCACCAATTCTATTATACTAGAAATCATTTATCAAAGATGAAAAATAAGTGAATTTTTAGAAAAAAATACCATTTTTAAAAAAGAAAATGATATAATGATAATGGAGGTTATAATATGAAAAAAAATGGAGTTTTAAAAGCACTAGGAATTACTTTTGTAATTTATGTTGTTTTAAGTTGGATTATTCCTGTTGGATACTATAGTAATGGTTCTTTTACTACAAAAACAATTGAACCAATTGGAATCTTTGATATTGTAAAATATCCAATTGTAACACTTACTAGTTCTGTTTTTGTTTTAACATCTGTTTGTCTTCTTTTGATAGGGGGATTTTATGGAGTCTTAAAAGCAACAGGAATTTATAGTAAGTTAGTAGATTCTATTTGTAAAAAAATGAAAGGTAATGAAGAAAAATTTCTTATTTCAAGTACTTTTATTTTAGCTTTGTTAGCTAGTTTAACAGCACTTACAATTCCACTTTTCTTACTGGTACCACTTGTAATTGGTGTTGTACTAGCTATGGGTTATAATAAATTGACGGCTTTATTATCTAGTGTAGGCGCTATTCTAGTTGGAAATATGGCAACTACTTATGGATTTAATATAGCTGGTTATATTCATCACTTCTATAATACGGATATGAATAGTGGAATTTTATTTAAAATTATTTTATTTGTATTATTAACAGGTGGACTTATTTTATTTATTTTAATGTTAAATAAGAATACCAAGTTAACAAAACTTACCAAGGAAGAATTAAAAGAAATTCCTTATTATGAAGAAAAGAAAAATAATAAAACAAAAATACTAGTACCTATTATTGTAATAGTAATTACTTTCATTCTTATTTTAGTTGGAATGTATAATTGGTACTATGGATTAGGAGTAGAATTATTTAATAATTTCCATACATCAATTACGAAAGTGGAATACAATAATTTACCAATTTTGTCTTATTTACTTGGAAATGTAAACGCAATCGGTTATTGGAATAATTATGAATTCGCTGTTATTTTAATTATTTTGACTTTTGTGATTGGAAAAATAGGAAAACTAAGTGGAAGAGAAATGGTAGATAGCTTTATAGATGGAGCTAAAAAAATGCTACCAGTGGCTTTCTTTGCTATGATAGCAAATCTTATGTTCTTACTTATGAACAGTAATAGTAGTGGTTATACTTATTATGCTACAATCTGTAATTATTTCTTTGGATTATCGGATAAATTAGGAGCTGTATCTGTTGGAATTACATCTTTCCTTGGTGGTATTTTATATAATGATTTTCCTTATATGATAAATGTAGTCAGTACACAAGTAGGATCTATTTATAATAATTTGACACTTGTAACCTTTATCCAATACTCTATTCATGGATTAGTTCAACTTGTAGCGCCAACTAGTGTTTTATTAGTAGCTGGACTTACTTATTTAGAAATTCCTTATAAAGAATATCTAAAAAGTGTTTGGAAGTTTGTATTAGGTGCTTTACTTGTTATTATTGCTCTATCCATTATGATTAGTTTAGTATAAAAAATACTAATTAAGAAAAATAGTAGTGATAAAACAATAAAATAGTAAAATAAAAAGGTAAAATGGGATCACGGTTTTACCTTTTTTGTAGTTTGAAGAAATGATTTTGATGTGATAGATTTGTTACTA
>OIZF01000789.1_pt1 | contig 20820 bp, 14 predicted proteins | sample 1588471 | NCBI WGS metagenome assembly OIZF01 (sample SAMN03283279) | human gut metagenome | biome: human-associated habitat; material: feces | host: Homo sapiens | place: Peru | collected 2012
AAGCCGGGAAGGGATAAACGCTGAAGGCATCTAAGCGTGAAGCCCCCCTCAAGATAAGATATCCCATAACGTCAAGTTAGTAAGACCCCTTGAAGACGACGAGGTAGATAGGGCAGAGGTGGAAGTGTGGTAACACATGGAGCTGACTGTTACTAATAGGTCGAGGGCATAACCAGAACAGGTGATAGGAACAAGATGGATGAAAAAACTTTGTATGCAGTTTTGAAGGTACATGTGAAATAGAATAAAAAGATAGATAACACGTTTAAGAGATGGTTCTTGAGCGTGTTTTTTTATTTGATATTCATTTGACAGAAAGAGAAAATCTTGTTATTGTGATTTTAGGTATTTAAGTATGAAGGTGGAGATGACTATGAAGAAATAAAAAAGAGTATTTACAATTGTTATTGACTCGCTTGGTGTTGGAGCAATGCCAGATGTAGTTTCCTTTGGTGAACTTGTGCATTATGGCGGTTCGTCATAGACACAGGTGCTTTTTCAACGTATAATAAAGAAAATTGTTTTTCACTCGGATGAAAGGTGGAAAAACCTTACATAGAAAGAGACAGAGATGAAAATATTAAATGTAGTAGATATGCAAAATGATTTTATAGATGGAACACTGGGAACGGAGGAAGCAGTAAAAATTGTGAATCCGGTTGTGGATAAGATAAAAGTATTTGACGGACTTGTGCTTGCGACAAGGGATACGCATTATAAAAATTATCTGGAAACATAGGAAGGAAAGCTGCTCCCTGTAGAGCATTGTGTCAAAGGTACAAAAGGCTGGAAAGCATTACATTGATCGGGCTTTGTACAGATATCTGTGTAATATCAAATGCAATGCTGCTTAAGGCTTTCTTTCCGGAGATTCCGATCATTGTAGACGCATCCTGTTGTGCAGGTGTGACAGTGGAAAGTCATAAAAGAGCACTGGAGGCAATGAAAGTGTGTCAGATCAGGATTGAAAATGAGTAAAAAGTAATATGAGAAGGTGGTTTGTATGGAAAAAGTTATCGGAATCGGAAAACAAAGTTTTGAAGATATTATACAAAGTGATTGCTTTTACGTGGATAAAACTAATCTGATTAAAGAATGGTGGGAATCAGAAGATGATATCACATTGATTACCAGACCTCGTCGTTTTGGAAAGACTTTGAATATGGATATGTTAAAATGTTTTTTCTCAAACCGTTATCAAAATAGACAAGATTTATTTGAAAATTTAAAAATCTGGGAGCAGGAGAAGTATCATGCATTACAGGGAACCTATCCTGTCATATATTTGAGTTTTGCAGATGTAAAACAGACAAATTACAAAGATGCTGTGTTAAAAATAAAGAAAATCATAACAGAAGTATACCAACAATATATAGAAATATCCAAATGGGAAGGTCTTACAGATGTACAGAGCAAACAATTTCGGATGATTGATTCCAATATGGATGATGTTTCTGCACAGTGTGCAATAAAAGATCTTTCGAATTATCTATATCATTATTATGGAAAGAAAGTAATTATTCTTTTAGATGAATTTGACACACCGATGCAAGAAGCATATATGCATGGATACTGGGATGAATTTACCGCATTCATTCGTAGTTTGTTTAACGCTACTTTCAAAACAAATCCATATTTAAATCGTGCAATGATGACAGGAATTACGCGAGTTTCGAAAGAATCTATTTTTTCAGATTTAAACAATCTTAAAGTTGTTACCACAACTTCAGAAGAATATGCTACCTGTTTTGGATTCACAGAAGAGGAAGTATTTACAGCATTAGAAAATTTTCAGTTGTCAGAACAGAAAAGTACTGTAAAACGTTGGTATGATGGATTTACATTTGGTTCGCAGAAAGATATTTACAATCCCTGGTCTATCACGAATTATCTAAAGGAAAAAAAGTTCAGTGCATATTGGGCATCCACAAGTTCAAATGGACTGGTAAACAGATTAATTCAGACATCACAACCAAGTATTAAGGAAATGATGGAAGAGCTTTTGAATGAAAGAGAAATTATTGTAAATTTTGACGAACAGATTGTATTTGATCAATTAGAAAAGAAAGAAAATGCAATTTGGAGCTTGATGGTAGCAAGTGGATATCTGAAAGTCGACATGATTGAATATAGAGGAGTACTGCAAGTTCCATGGTATCATTTAAAAATTACAAACTTGGAAACGCTGGGAATGTTCTATGAGATGTTTCAAGAGTGGTTTCAAACTACAAATTCAAATTATAATGCATTTATTCGAGCCTTACTAAGTGGGAATATAAAAGAAATGAATGCATATATGAATGAAGTAGCACTAGCGACATTTAGTAACTTTGACATTGGAAATCATCCATCGGGAAGAACACAACCGGAAAGATTCTATCATGGATTTGTTTTAGGACTGCTGGTTGAGCTGCGAGATCGCTATGAAGTAAAATCAAATAGAGAAAGTGGATATGGTAGGTATGATGTAATGTTAATACCATGTCAAAAAGAAAATACTGCAATTGTACTAGAATTTAAAGTACATGATTCAGATGAAGAAGTAAAATTACAAGATACGGTACAATCTGCATTGAAACAGATAGAAGAAAAGAACTATGATGCAGAGTTATTAGATAGAGGAATAAAAAAATCAAATATCCGACATTATGGTTTTGCATTTGAAGGGAAGCATGTATTGATTGGTGATTAAAATAATATTTAATGTAAATAGCATATGCTATCCAAATGAGCATTACATGGTAAATATAGATGTAAAATTAACCGAGATTAGTGAAGATACGGAATGGCAATATAAGTTGCCGTTCCGTATTTTTTAGCAAATCAATGTCCACGATATTCTTTCGGAGAGCATCCGTAACGCTCTTTAAATTTTTTGTAAAAGAAACTGATATTTTCATATCCAATTGTATTGGCAATTTCAGTGACACTGGAATTTGTATTTTTTAATAGTTGGGCAGCCTTGGATATTCGTTGATGTTGCACCAGTTCTTTATAGGAATGTCCGGTTCTTTGCTTTAGCAGAGTTGTAAGATAATTTGGATTCATATTAAAAAATTGTGCAGTGGATTCCAAAGTGCATGTTGCATAGCTCCCTTCAATGAAGCGAAGAATTGGACTGATTGAATTTCGATTCATATCCAGATTTTCTAATTCCATATCCTTTTCATATACGTTGATCAGTTCACAGAGTACAAGTGTGAACAGGCTATTGACAATATCGGCACTGTTGATAGATGGATCATAGATTTCACAAATAAGTTCATTAAAAAATAATGGTAATTTCCGGCTTCGTTCAGAATGAAAGACGATGTAATTATCGTGATTGGTATTTTTATTAATTGAATTAATAAAAAAGCTGGATAGAATACTGTCTTCTGAAAAACGATTAAAAAAATTACTGGTTAAATAATCTTTATTAATCAGTAAACTTACCATAATATCATCTTCACCTAACATCGCGGTGGCATGTGGAGTATCGGTGTCAATCAAAACAACTTGCCCTTTTTTGAGCACGTAAGAAGTGTCATTAATAATCTGGGAACAGCATCCAGAATACATATAATTAATTTCAATCCAATTATGAACATGCATTGGACATTCCAGAAAGCGTGATTGTTTTTTCAGATACAGCAGTGTTCCGAAGGAACTGGTGATAGGTCCGGATAATGCAAACTGCATATTTAAAATTTCTTTTCCGTTTTTTATAGTGGTAGGAATGTCAGCAAAAGGGTTGTAATTACTTCCCTTTTTATAGAGCAGTTCATGTGGTGTTAATGCTCTTAGCGTATGGTCAAGAGATTGTAAATTCATAGTGATCACCTCAAAATAGAAATGGTTTGTAGTTAATGTTATATTAGAGTAAGTATATAAAAAAGTTAATTCAATCTGAAGTTTGGTCAATAAAGTAATGAAAAACAGATATTAAAATACATAAAAAACAGGAGTATTCTTAATACATAAAGAGCTCTGAGATACTGATAACAGATTAAAGAAGGAGAGAGTTATGGCAAAGGATTATAAGAAAACAGCCACGGAAGTTCTGGAAAAGATAGGTGGGGAAGAAAATATCTCAACAGTGACACATTGTGTAACGAGATTACGTTTTGTTTTGAAAGACGAGAGTATTGTAAATGATGCAGATGTCCGTGCAATTGAAGGGGTAAAAGGCGTAGCAAAAGCAGGTGGACAGTATCAGGTTATTATCGGAACGGATGTAACAGATGCTTTTGAAGCATTACAGGAAATTCGTGGAGTTTCCGTGGAAAATGAAGTGAAAAAAGAAAAGACGGAAGTGAAGGAGGAAAAGAAGGACAATTTATTTAATACATTCTGTAAAACAATTTCCGGGATAATTATGCCATTTATTCCTGCATTGACAGGTGTTGGTCTGATAAAAGCATTACTGACAATTTTGACATTGACAGGTGTTCTATCAAGCGATAGCGGTACTTATCAGATTTTATATGCGGGTGCAGATGCCTTTTTCTATTTTCTGCCTATTATCTGTGCATTTTCAGCAGGAAAAAAATTTGGCGGAAGTCCGTATGTTTGTGCGGCGCTTGCAGCAGCATTAGTATATCCGAATATAATTACTGCTTATAATGATGGTGCCAATCTTAAATTTTTAGGTATTCCGGTTGTCTTAATGAGTTATTCTAATGGAATCTTCCCGGCAATGGCAGGTTCATTCCTTGCATGTAAGGTGGAAAAGATAACAAAGAAATTTATTCCGGATGTAGTACACATGTTCCGTCCATTTATTACATTGTTGATATCAGTGCCGATTACATTCTTAGTGATTGGTCCTGTATTTACTGTAATTAGTAATGGTCTTGCAAATGGAAGTGCAGCATTATATGCATTTAGTCCTGTAGTGGCAGGAATTTTACTTGGTGGATTTTGGCAGTTGGTTGTTATTTTTGGATTGCATTATGCATTCATTCCAATTTTGATCAACAATATCGCAACAAATGGAATGGATCCAATCAATGCGCTAATGGGTGTAACTGTATTTGCAGTATCAGGAGCAGCAATTGGATTCGCACTGAAAATGAAAGATAAGAACAAGAAGGCAGATGGTATTTCAACAGGAATTACAGGTTTGCTCGGTATTACAGAACCATTGATCTTTGGAATCCTACTTCCATACAGAAAACCATTTATCGCAGCAATTATTGCAGGTGCTATTGGAGGTGCGATAAATGCATTGATGGGTGGATGCATGTTTGGATTTGGAGGAGGAATTACAAGTCTTCCGTTCAATATCAATCCAGATGGATCTATGGGGACATTGTTGGCATTTATTGTATCAGGGGTAGTGGCATTTATCCTTGGCGCAGTTTTCAGTTACATGTTAATGAAAGGTGACGAGCAGGCATGAGAAAATTACTGAATAACCTTACGGGAAATGTGGAGAATCACATTTTCCCGTTTCTTTGGTTACATGGAGAATCAGAGGAAATATTAAGAGAGTATATTGGGAAAATTAAAGAATCGGGCATTCAGTCATTCTGTATTGAAGCAAGACCTCATCCAGAATTTGTAAAGAATCAGTGGTGGAATGATTTGGACATTATTTTGGACGAAGCAAAGAAATTGAATATGAAAATCTGGATCCTGGATGATTCACATTTCCCTACAGGGTTTGCAAACGGAGCAATTCAGGAAAGATATCCGCAATATCGAAAACGATTTTTAAAACTTCATCAGTTGGATTTTGCAGGACCGATGAAGTATGCACAGGCTTTGATAAAATATGCATTTACGGATGAAGAAGATAGATTAGAAGGTGTTTATTTAGCGAAGAAGTTAGATTATGAGAAGATTGATGTTTCTACGTTAGTTGATATTTCTAATTATGTGAAAAATAATGAGACAGTCAGTTTTGAACTACCGGAAGGTGAGTGGAAAGTACTGGTTATGGTAAGTACTTTCAAAGGCGGAGAAAAACAGACAGAAGGATATTTAAATCCAATCGTTCCAGAAGCAACAGACATTCTATTAAAGGAAGTATACGAGCCACATTTTGAACATTACAAAGAAGAGTTTGGAAAAACAATCAAAGGATTCTTTTCAGATGAACCCCGATTTGGAAATATGCATGGTCCGTATGGTTCGATAGGACGAGAATCAATGGTATTGCCATGGCGAGATGATATGGCAGAAATATTGACAGAGAGAATCAAAAAAGTTCAGGGAAAAGAAACGATAACAGAAGAGGAAGTAAAGAAATTTTGTACGCTTCTTTTCGTGGATGGACAGGAAGAAGCACATCAGATGAGATACTTCTATATGGATACAGTAAGTGAACTGTATGCAGAACATTTTAGTAAACGTCTCGGAGACTGGTGTCATGCACATGGTGTAGCGCATATCGGACATACCATTGAAGATAACAATGCACATGCAAGACTTGGATATGGAGCAGGACATTTCTTCCGTGCCATGAGAGGACAGGATATGGCAGGAATTGATGTTGTATTACACCAGTTGATGCCTGGAATGGATCATGTCTATAATAAAGCAATGACAGGAAAAGGATGGGATGGAGAATTTTTCCATTATTGTCTTGGAAAACTTGGGACTTCACTTGGACACATTACACCGGAGATGAAGGGGCGTACAATGTGCGAAGTATTTGGAGCGTATGGATGGGCAGAAGGTAATCGGCTAATGAAGTGGATAGCAGACTATATGCTGGTCCGAGGAGTAAACGAATTTGTTCCACATGCGTTTGATCCAAAAGAATATCCAGATATGGATTGTCCACCACATTTTTACGCACATGGAAAGAACCCACAATTTCAGGATTTTAAAATGTTGATGAAGTATATGAATCGAATAAGTACACTTCTTTCAGATGGTATTCACAGAGCACCGGTTGCAGTAGGATACCATGGAGAGGCAGAATGGTCCGGAGAGTACATGTTAATGCAGAAACCTTGTGCTGTTTTATGTAGAAATCAAATTGATTACGATATTATTCCACCAGAAACGATTGTTCAGGCAAAAACAAAATCTGGGAACTTAATCATAAATCAGGAAGCATATAAGGCATTGGTGATTCCTTATAGTGAAGCATTGCCATATGAATATCTTGAAAAAATAGTTGCGATTGTTGAAAAAGGAATAAAAGTTTATTTTATCGATAAACTTCCGGTGCGATCCAGTGAGGGACTTAACATCGATGCAATCTATAAAAGCTTGGAAAACAACAGTAATGTAAAACAAGTTTCAGTGGAGTATCTTGTGGAGAATTTGAGACAAGATAAGGTTGCTGAAATTGAGACATTCGATTATGAACCATATTTGAGATATTATCATTATGAACAGGAAGATGGGAATATCTTTATGTTTACAAATGAGGGCGTAGTAGGAAAAATTTCTACAGAAGTACAATTTCCGGAGAAATTTGCAAAAGCAAAGGCTTGTTATCAGTATGATGCTTTTACAAATGAAATTAGAAAAATGAAATGCTATTCGCCATTGCATTTAGAACTCGATCCATATGAATCGGTTGTATATTGTTTTATAAATGAAGAGAAAGATATTGAAAAAATAGAAAATGATAGAAAGGTACAATGCGTAGGAGCAGAGCACCATCAGGATTTAGATAGAGAAGAAACCGAGATTGGCGGACCATTTAAAATTAGTTTCAAAAAGGCAGGGGCAGAAACATATGCGGATGAAATGGTGATTGATAAGTTGTGTCCGTTACAGTTGATAGATGGAAAAGAAGATTTCTGCGGAGTGATTTGTTATGAAGCAGATTTTGAAGTAAATGAAGTATCGGAAAAAACAGAGATTATTTTGGAAAAAGTATATGAAGGTGCAAGAGTATCTGTAAATGGAGAAGAAGAAAAAGTTAGAATTTGTCCACCATATTGTTATGATGTGACTGATGCAATAAAGAAAGGAACAAATCATCTGAGAGTCGAAGTGACTACGACATTAGTGAGAGTGCAGAAAGACTGGTTGTCACAGTTTGTACTGTTGGAACCAACAGGAATTACAGAAAAAATTGTATTGAGAAAGATTGGGTGAGAAAAAATGGGATTGTTTGATAAATTAAAAAAGAAAACAGTTGAGTGTATAAATATATCTGAAATAAAAGGTGAAATCTATGCTCCGATTAATGGGGAATACATTCCGCTATCTGAGATTGAAGATGAAGTCTTTTCACAGGGAATTCTGGGAAATGGTTGCGGAATCCGTCCAGAAGAAGGAAAGGTTTATGCTCCAATCAGTGGAACAATTACGATGGTGGCCGATACAAAACATTCCGTTGGAATCCACGCAGAAAATGGAGCAGAGATTTTGATACATGTAGGCATGGATACGGTAGAGATGAATGGAGATGGATTTGAAGTAAAGGTAAAGCCAGAAGATCATATTCAGGCTGGACAATTGCTGATGTGCTTTGATATGGATAAAATCCGTAAAGCAAATCATCCTACAACAACAGCTTTTGTGCTTACAAATGAAGATGAAATGGAACGGTTTGAGATAAAAAATGGAAGATCATATTCTGCAGGAGAGCAGATTGGAAGTCTGAAATAGTGGAGGATTATAAAGATGGGTAAGATGCCGGAAGGATTTTTATGGGGAGGAGCAACTGCTGCAAACCAGTGTGAAGGTGGATACAGGGAAGATGGAAGAGGTCTTGCAAATGTAGATGTAATCCCGGCAGGAGCAGATCGGTTTCCGGTAGCAATGGGAAAAGTAAAAATGCTATCTTGTGATGAAAATCATTATTATCCAAGTCATGAAGCAATTGATATGTATCATCATTTCAAAGAAGATATAAAATTATTTGCAGAGATGGGGTTCAAATGTTATCGATTTTCGATTGCATGGTCAAGAATTTTTCCGAATGGAGACGAGAGTCAGCCGAATGAAAAAGGATTGGAATTTTACGAAGAGATTATTGATGAGTGTAGAAAATATCACATAGAACCATTGATTACTATCTGCCATTTTGATGTACCAATACATTTGATAGAAGAGTATGGATCATGGCGGAATCGGAAGATGATCGATTTTTATCTACAATTTTGTCAGGCGTTATTTGAGTGCTTTAAAGGAAAAGTTAAATACTGGCTTACATTCAATGAAATTAATATGGTATTGCACTTGCCGTTTATGGGAGCTGGATTATGCTTTGAACAGGGAGAAAACGAGACGCAGATAAAGTATCAGGCGACACATCATGAATTAATCGCAAGTGCGTTGGCAACAAAGATGGCACATGAGATTGATCCGGACTGTATGGTTGGATGTATGCTGGCAGCAGGAAATACTTATGCAAATACCTGTGCGCCTCAGGATGTGTGGAAGTCAATGGAAAAAGATCGGGAAAACTATTTCTTTATTGATGTTCAATCACGTGGAGAATATCCTGCCTATGCAAAGAAAATGTTCGAAAGAGAAAAAATTGTAATTGCAAAAGGAACTGAAGATGATAGAATCTTGAAAGAGAACACAGTAGATTTTATTTCTTTTTCTTATTATTCATCACGTTTGACAAGTGCAGATCCAAATGTATCAAATAAAACAGCAGGAAATGCATTTGCTACGTTACGCAATCCGTACTTAAAAGCCAGCGAATGGGGATGGCAGATCGACCCATTGGGACTTCGAATTACATTAAATTCCCTTTATGATCGTTACCAGAAACCTTTGTTTATTGTTGAAAATGGTCTTGGTGCGATTGACAGTCCAGATGAGAATGGGTATGTGGAAGATAGTTATCGAATTGATTATCTTAGAGAACATATAAAAGCAATGAAAGATGCTGTAAATCTGGATGGAGTAGAATTACTGGGATATACGATGTGGGGATGCATTGATTTGGTCAGTGCATCGACAGGCGAGATGAAAAAACGTTATGGATTCATCTATGTAGATAAAGATAATGATGGAAATGGAACACTTAGAAGAACGAAAAAGAAATCGTTTGAGTGGTATAAAGAAGTGATTGCTTCTAATGGGGAAGTTTTATAATAAGGGATGCCGGGCAGGATTCGTCTATGCCCGGCGTCTCTTCAATTTTTTATTGTGTCTTGTGCAGGCGAAAATTGTATTTGCAAATTGTCGCTTGCAAATTGTACACCAGAAAAAACTTGTATTTCATATGAAAATAACGTACAATAAACTCGACAATTTAATAATGAAGGTTATTTGAAGAAGGAGACAACACATGAAAAGAAGAGTGACAAGTATTCTTTTAGTGTTCACAATGGCTGTTTCTATTGCACTGACAGGTTGTTCAGGTGATAAGAAAGAGACCAAGTCGAAGACGGAGAATGAACTTTCAGGAAAACCAGTCGAAGGGGGAACCATCAAAGTAGGTATATCCCAGGATTTAGACAGTCTTGACCCACATACGGCAGTATCGGCAGGAACGAAAGAGGTTTTATTCAATATTTACGAAGGTCTGGTAAAACCAGACAGTGACGGAAATTTAGTAGAAGCTGTAGCAAGCAGTTATGAAATTTCAGATGATGCAAAGAAATATACATTTACTTTGCGTGATGGTGTGAAATTTCATAATGGTAATGAAGTTACAGTGGATGATGTAAAATATTCGATCGATCGATGCGCCGATACTTCTAATGGAGGTCCATTAGTATCGGCGTATTCTATTATTGACAGTGTAAATATTCTGGATGATAAGACTGTTGAGGTTTGTCTGACAGAACCAAACACAGAATTTCTGGCATATATGACAACAGCAATCGTGCCGAAGGATTCTGCTGATACACTGGCAACAAATCCAGTGGGAACAGGCCCATTCAAATATGTATCCCGCAATCCGCAGGAAAATATTATCCTTGAGAAAAATGAAGATTATTGGGGCGAAAAAGCACATTTGGATAAAGTGGAATTTAAGATTGTTGCAGATGCAGATATGCTGGTAACAAACTTAAAGGGAGGTTCCATTGATATGGTCATGCGTCTGACAACAAGCCAGGCAGCAGAATTGAAAGATGGATTCCATATTGAAGAAGGAACAATGAACCTTGTACAGGCATTGTATTTGAATAATGCTGTAGAGCCTTTGAATAATGAAAAAGTCAGACAGGCTCTTTGTTATGCAATCAATCCGGATGAAATCATGGATATGATGGCAGATGGAAAAGGTGTTCGTGTGGGTACAAGCATGTATCCGGGTCTGAAGAAATATTTTGACGACAAGTATACAAATTACTATGAGCAGGACTATGATAAGGCAAAGAAACTGCTTAAAGAAGCAGGATATCCGGATGGATTTGATTTAGAAATCACAGTAAGCTCAGCAGATCAGCCACATGTGGATACAGCACAGATCATCCAGGAAGAACTCAAGAATATTGGTGTTAATGTGACAATTAAACCGGTAGAGTGGGAAGTATGGCTGGAGGATGTATATTCAAACAAAAATTACCAGTCAACAGTTGTCGGAGTAGATGCATCAGCACTGACAGCAAGAGCAATGCTGGAAAGATTTACAACAGACGGTCATGGAAACTTTATTAATTTCAGCGATAAAGAATATGATGAAGTATTCAAGAAAGCAATCGCAGAGACAGATGATACAAAGCAGACAGAGTTGTATAAAGAGCTGGAAGGAATTTTGGCAGAGCGTGCAGCAAATGTATATATTCAGGATTTGGTAAATCTGGTAGCAATCAGTGATAAATTTGATGGTTACAAGTTTTATCCATTATATGTGCAGGATATGTCTACAATGTATGCTGTAGAATAATATGTCATGCACAGAATGACATGCATTTCACAGTAAGAATGACAAGGACATTTTAGATAAAAAAGAAAGTAAATCTGGCAAAAACAGATTGCCGGATGTTATATCAGGAGGGTAAGTATGAAATACGTAATCAAAAAAATTACAGGTCTTATAATCGCATTATTAATTGTCAGTATGCTTGCCTTCCTTGCTTTTGAAATCATTCCGGGAGATCCGGCCAGAACAATTCTCGGGACAGAGGCAACAGAGAGTAAGGTCCAGGCATTGCGGGAGGAGATGGGATTAAACCGTCCTTTGCCGCAACGATATGGACAATGGGTGACAGATTTCTTAAAAGGTGATATGGGAACATCATATTATTATCAGGAACCTGTCTCGAAAATGATTGGAGATAAAATACCGATTACTATAGCAATGACAGTGATCGCATTTGTATTCATTTTGTTATTGACAGTACCAGTCAGTTTGCTCAGCGTTCGGTATGAAAATCGATTTATTGATCGCTTTTTCCTAATATTTAATCAGATCACAATGTCGATACCTCCATTCTTTATAGGGATTATATTTACGGTGTTATTTGGTTTGATATTTCACTTCTTTACACCGGGAGATTATATTTCTTATACAGAAAGCGTGAGTGATTTTATTGGATATTTAATATTACCATCTTTGGCAATCGCATTGCCAAAGGCTGCAATGACAATAAAAATGTTTCGGAATTCTTTAATCACAGAAATGCATCGGGATTATATAAGAACAGCATTTAGTAGAGGAAACAGTCCGGGACGAGTACTGATCTGCCATGCCTTTCGAAATGGAATCCTTCCGGTTATTACATTTTTGGGAGTAGCAATTGCAGATATTATTGCAAATAGCATTGTAATAGAGCAGGTATTTGGGATTCCGGGAATGGGGAGAACACTGATCTCATCTATTTCTAAGAGAGATTATCCTGTAGTAGAAGCAATTATTGTACTGATCGCAGTAGTGATACTTGTTATTAATATGGTTACAGATTTGATGTACAAGGTACTGGATAAGAGAATTGAGATATAAATATGAAGAAAATAAGTTTGAAAAAGAAAAGACAACAGAATATATCACACAATTATGTAACAGGTCTGGCAATCACAATAGTGATGTTTGTTCTTATTTTGATTGGCATGTTATGGACGCCATACGATCCGGATGCGATGCAAGGATCATTAAAATTGCAGGGACCGAGCCTGCTACACTGGTTCGGGACAGATCAATTTGGAAGAGATGTATTGAGCCGTGTCTTAAGCGGGGCAGGAAGTACACTGTTAATTGCCCTGGGAACAATAATAATCGGTGGCGGAGCAGGGATTATTATAGGAGCTGCGACAGGTTATTTTGGCGGCTGGTTTGACGAGGCATTAATGAGGATCAATGATGCAGTTGCAGCATTTCCAAGTGTATTACTTGCACTTGTGATAATCAGTATTGCAGGGACAGGAAAATATAAAGTTATGATAGCACTTGGAATTGCATTTATCCCAAGTTTTGCTCGTGTAGTAAGAGGCGAATATATGCGGCTTCGTGAAGCTGATTATGTGATCAGTGCAAAATTAATCGGCGTAAAAACACCACGGATTTTGTTTGTACATATACTGCCTAATATTTTGCCGGCACTATTATCAGCAATAGCAATAGGATTTAATAACGCAGTGTTAGCAGAAGCAGGACTTAGTTATCTGGGAATCGGAGTACAGCCACCAGATGCTTCACTTGGAAGAATGTTGTCAGAATCACAGACTTATTTGGCAAGTGGTCCGTGGTGTGCAATTTTTCCCGGACTGTTTTTAGTATTACTTGTTCTTGGAGTTGGATTGTTAGGAGAAGGGATTCTAGATCAATTTGGAGGTGGAAGATAATGCTGAAAGTAGAAAATCTTACCATTCGTTTCGAAGATCGGGAAGCAGGTCAGGAAGTAGTAAAAGGAATTTCTTTTTCTGTAAATGAAGGAGAAATACTTGGGATTGTCGGAGAATCGGGTTCAGGGAAAACGATGACAGCTCTGACTGTGATGGGATTGCTAAAAAAACATGCATTTCTGGATAGCGGAAACATTTATCTGGAAAATCTGGATTTGCTGCAATTAAATGAAAAACAGATGAGAGCGGTTCAGGGAAATGATATCAGCATGATATTTCAGGAGCCAATGACCTCTTTAAATCCAACGATGAAAATAGGGCGACAGGTGGAAGAGGCGTTGAAGCTGCACACCAACATGTCCAAAAAAGAAAGACAGGAAAAAGTATTAAAAGCATTAGAAGATGTGGAACTGGAAAATCCTGAATTATTGATAAAAAAATATCCATATGAATTATCGGGCGGTATGCGTCAGAGAGTGATGATCGCAGCTGCAATCGTGTGCCGACCAAAGTTGTTGATTGCAGATGAACCGACAACTGCGTTAGATGTAAATACTCAGGAAAGTATTTTGAAGTTGATGAAGAAGTTAAATCAAAAGTACAAGATGAGTATTTTATTCATTTCACATAATTTACGTGTAGTAAATGAAATCTGTTCGCGAGTGGTCGTAATGAAAAATGGAGAAATCGTAGAAGAGGGAGAAACAGAAGAAATATTTAAAAACCCACAACATGAATATACAAAGCAGCTGATAGAAGCAATTCCTACGCGTGTACAAAAGAGAAAAATAGTGCTGAAATAGAAAAAATAATATTACATATAGTAGAAAATGCATATAAATGGAGGAGGAAATAGGATGCAAGATAAAGTATTGGAATTGAGTAACGTGAATGCCTATTATAAAGATGGTAAAGTGCGAAAACAGATTCTAAATGATATTTCCTTCACGTTATATGAAGGTGAGATAGTCGGACTCGTAGGAGAAAGCGGAAGCGGAAAGACGACATTATGTAAATGTATTCTCGGGTTGCTGAAGGATTACGAAGGGAATATCATGCATTATACAAATCGACCACAGATGGTTTTTCAAGATCCGTTTAGTTCATTGAATCCAAGAAAAACGATAGGCTGGATTTTAGAAGAACCTTTGAAAATACAAGGAAAAAGGTCAAAAGAAGAGCGAAGAAAAAAAGCAGAAGAAATGCTTGAGCTGGTGCATTTGCCGAAAGAATTTTACAGCAGATATCCAAGAGAATTAAGTGGTGGTCAGAGACAGCGTGTCAGCATTGCCCTGGCATTGATAACCGGGACGAAGTTTGTTCTGGCAGATGAACCTCTTTCCGCATTAGATGTAACTGTGCAGGCACAAATTATACAACTGTTGAAGGAGTTGCAGGAAAAGGAACGGATTAGTTATTTGTTTGTATCACACGATTTGGATGTGGTGGACATGATATGTGATCGTGTGCTGTATCTTAAAGATGGTGTCGTGAGTGAAATCAGTTAAATAAGCACTATTTTATAATTCAGAAAAGTAGATTTAACGTCTGATAAATAGCGTATGGATTAAAAATCTTCTTTTTGGAATAGATAATCCATAAAATGCTGGCGTGCTGACTTGCTAAGTTCACGACTGACGCCAATCTTACTTCCGTTATTCATAAGAAACATCGTTCCATCGAAATCAACTGCATGTTCCATATTAATGATTGTTCCTCTGTTGCAGATGAAAAAGCGGGAGTCCTCTATTAACGGAGCGGTAAATGTTCCAAAAGACTGTCGGATGACAAGTTCTTTTCCGGTAGTTGTAAAAATACGGATCATATGAGAAAAATGTTCTGCATGAATAATTGTTTTGAACGGTACTTGAAAGTCATTTCCGTTTATTTTTATCTCAAGTATTTTCTCAGGAGCCGGAATTCGGGATAAAATCTCATCAAACAAAGAAATAAGATCCTCTTCACTATACGGTTTTACAAGATAGTGCATAGCACGGACTTGAAAACCTTCCAGCGCGTGATCTCGTGATGTAGTAGTAAAAATTAACATACAGTCTTTATTGCATTTTCTGAAATTCTTTGCAATTTCAATTCCGTTTATTCCATCCATATAAATATCCAGAAATAAAACTGTGAAGTTTTGATTTTTTGAAGCTTCAAGAAATGCCTCTCCGTTTTCGTACTCACAGCAATGAAATTCTATATTTTTCTGAAGTAAAATCTTTTCTAATCGTTTTCGTAGCAGAGCACGTTCCTCTGCAATATCATCAACAATAGCAATTGTCATACCAAACCCTCCCCGTTTTGTATCTGTTTAGAGCAGATACAAAAATCCTGACATAATGCTAGTATACCACAGAATAACGATTCGTGCCATTTTCTGACAATTCGTGCCAACAATATTGATAAAACCAGTGTCAAAAATATAATGATAGTAAATATGAATGTCAGAAAGCAAATAATACGAGCAAGGAGGAGAGCCAAATGGGGAAAATAAAAAGAATACTGGCAGTATTTTTGATGGTGATGATGATTTTTACAGAAATTCCGCTCAGCGTAAAAGCAGCGGATTCTAGTGGAAGTATGTCTACAGATATGGAGACGAACAGTGAATTATTTATTACATTGGAAGAAAATACAGAATATCGGTGGAATGTAGATAATATTGCAGAGAAAGGAAATGATGTACATCTGGATACCGGTGAAGGTAATAATTGTCGTTTCCGTCTGGATAAGATAGAAAACGGATGGTATGGAATTAAACATATTAAGGTGAATGGAACTGATCGTTTTGTAGACGTAGAACATGAAAGTACTAAGAGCGGTGCAAAGCTACATTTATGGGAAAGTAGTGATAGCAAAGTGAAAGGAAAAGAACATCGTCAATTTGCATTTTATTACCTCGGAGATGATGTGAACGGAAACAAAAGATATTATATAAAGAATAGAAAAAGTGGAAAATGGATTGGCTACGAAGGGAAACTAAACAATAATAATCCAAATATCATTCAGACAGAAGAAAAAGACAGAAAGGTCTGGATAGTCACAAAATCAGTAGTTCCGCTTACCGGAAAAGAAACCCAGGTTTTAACAGAAGGAGACACCACAGCAGTTTGTGAAATCCACCAGGCAGGAGCATTGGAAGCAATCAACAGACAAGGGAATACATCATTGCCTGGAGAATTAGTACTTTTTAAAAAGATGGGAATCGCCAGTAAATGGAAACTAGTCTGGTATCCGGAGTATCATGCATATCGGATTGAAGCAATTTCAGATGGAGAGGGAGATACAAGGTATGCTCTGGATATTATGGGAGAATCAGGGCGAAACAATACTCCGGTCAATATTTGGGATAAAGAAAGTTTCGATAGAAACCAGAACACCAGTCAATTATGGCGTTTCTTTAGACAGAATGATGGAACATATAAAATCCAGAATGCCCGAAACGGTATGTATATAAACGGGCAAACCTACAATGATGTGTTGCTTTGTCCTACAGCGTCACTTGTAGACTTGTCAATTCTGGAAGGAAGCAATAGTGAGACACAATATAATTACGCAGACGAATGGATGGCAGAAATCCCGGATGATGCGCTGCTTTCATCAGTGAACATTCCGGCAACACATGACTCAGGAACTGCTGCGGTTTTTCAGGATGCCCTTCCTTATATTTCTATGACCTCTTGTCAGTATCTTTATTATAGTGAACAGTTAAATGTAGGGGCACGAAGCTTCGACATTCGAGGAAACGCAAAAAAAGATGATGCATCAGCACAAGATGTCATGATTATACATGGTGGGGATAGGATACAGTGTGAAGATAAATATGGAAATGATCTTACATTGAAGGATATTTTTGATACAAGTCTTGGATTTTTGCAAAAACACCCAAGCGAAACAATCATTCTTACAGTAAAACCGGATGATGGTTCCGTTGTTGGACTGGAACATGCAGTTGCTGAATTTATAAAAAACAATGCAGAGCATGTTTATACTGGCGGAAATATTCCATCAATGAAAGAAGCTCGTGGAAAAATTGTATTTATGCGAAGATTTGAGCTGAGTCAGAGTTATTCAGAGGACTGGCTTGTACGTGCGATGGGACTGAATATTACAAATTGGGATGAAGTCAGTTATAGAGATTATAAATATGCATACAAAAGATATGATGATGGTATTAATCATGTCTATATCCAGGATGCCTATAATACTTATGAAGGCCTGCTCGCTTCTGTAAAATGGGATTACATATTAGGAACGATGCAACAGACGACAGAACAGGATAAAAGTCATCCGATAGACTATAATTCATGGGTATTTAATTATACCTCTTGTGCACGTGGATTTCCTTTGGAGCTGACAAAAGAAATTAATCCGAGATTATTTGAGGATAAAGACAACTGTATTGACAGCAGATATCTTGGAATGATGATGTTGAATTTTATTAATGAGCCTATGTCCAGATTAATTTATGAGACAAACTTTGGCATGAAGTTTGAGCCAAAGCTTCCAATACCGGAAATAGAAGTAGAATGTGGACAGACACTTGCAGAAGCAACCTTGAAAGGCATAGAAGGTGCTCCGGCCGGAAAATGGTTATTCAAAGATGCAGATCATGTTGTGACAGATGAGGAAGTAGCAAATCAGACGAAATTTGAACTTATCTTTCAACCAACAGATAATAAAACATATAAAAATGTTACGATGCAGGTTCCGGTAAAAACAGTGAAGAAAACAGAAGTAATCACAGCATATATCGGATGCGAAGAGATTTCTTATGGGGAAATACCTAAGATGGCGTACGCAATTGTACCGGCAGAAACTATAAAGGCAGAGGAACTAGAAACATTGTTTGCAAATGTTACCAATGAAATGAAGATTCAGGAAACAGGTCAGTCATTAAATGAAGTGATTGACGAGGGAATTTATAAAATTGATTGTCCAGAAACAGTAGGTGGTTTCAAAGTAAAGTGGATTCATTTGAAAGAACATGATCTGGTTGTCAATCCGGTGAGCGTGACAGCGTCAGAAAATACTGTGTTGGAAAACAGTTCAGTAACAGAGAATGCGGTGGAAAATGGTTCAGTAGCAGGGAATATAGAAGAAAACGGTTCGGGAGTAAGTGTCGCAGAAGAAAGTAGTGCGGTAGCCGGAAGTAGTATACAGAGGATAGTGGTTCGTGCTGATAAGAAAGCAAAAATGTACGGAGAAAAATTGACAGCCGCAGATCTTACATTTACAATCAGTGCTTCAGAAGAAGCAAAGCTTCTTCCGGGAGATACAATGGACAGTCTTGGGTTAACTTTGAAAGCAACGACAATTGAACCTGAAAATATTCTCAGTGGAAGCACGACAGATAAAGATGGGGATGAAATTTTAGATATATATGGTGATGCAGGGAAATATCTTATTCAGAAAGACAATGCAACAAACACAAATTATGATGTAGTAGTTATTCCGGCATTTTTGAATGTATCTCCAAAAGAAGCTGTTCTAGTATGGAATGCTGAAACTTGGTATACATATACAGGAAATACATATGGAATAGAGGCAAGGGTTAAATCTGATAGTCTTCTGGGAAATGATAGTTGTGAGATAAAAAAACTGTTAAATGCAGAATGTACAGAAGTAGGAAAATACAAAGCAGTTGCAATAGGGGTGACAAATGCGAATTACATTCTTTCAGGAACAAGTGGGATACATGTGTGGGAATACGAGATTTTGCAGGCCGATCCAAGCGTAACATTTCCTGATATAACGGTGACATATGGAGACAGTTTAAAGAAAGCAACACTTTCCGGTCAGTCAGGAGAAGGCGAGTTTAGGTTTGCTGATGATACAGTAGTACTTACAGTGGCAGAGAATCAGAGTGGACATGAGATGATTTTTACACCATCTAATCCGAATTATAAAACGGTTACGTCAACGCTTCCGGTAACAGTCCAGCCAAGGAAACTTGTGATTAGACCGGATCGTGCGGAAAAGGAATATGGAAAGACAATCTCAGAATATACGTGGTCAATTATAGACGGAAATCTGGCGGGAGAAGATCAGACAGAGGATCTTGACATTGAGGTTACATTGACAGCTGGAGATGGAGAAAAGGAAAACTGCAAAGTAGGTTCCTATAATATAGTAGAAAAAACTCCGCTGGCAGCAGGCAATGCAAATTACGCAGTGTCTTTAACACCGGGAACACTGCGCATCCAGCCAAAACCATTAGGCGTTGCATGGAATACAGATGGAACTGTGGTATATACAGGAAAAGAAGCAAATGTATCAGCAGAATTTACAGGTGTATTGTTTAAGGATGATTGTAAAGCAGTTGTAGAAGGTGGAAATGCAGTGAAGCCAGGAAAATACACAGCTAATATTGTCAGAATGACTGGCGAACAGAGTGATAATTATGTTCTCAAAGGAGAAGACTCGGAATATCAGATGGAATACCAGATTGTGAAGAAAGAAGAAATGAAGCAGCAAGATACGAAAAAGCCTGATACAAAAGGAACAACAACAGGTAAACCAGTGAAAAAAGTAAAGACAGGAGATACCTTTAGCTGGATATGGATTATTACAATGGCAGGGGCACTTGTTGTGATAGGTGGAGTAGGTTACTTTATAAAAAGAAAAAGGAAGTGATTGCTATTTAGTTCACTAAGTGGCAATACGTCCTTACAAAAATTTATGCTCTAAGTGTCCTCAAGGCATAGAAAGGGCAAGTTGAGGATGCATAATTTCAATGAGAAACATCCTCAGGTCATAGAAAACGTGGGATGCAGATGAAAAATTTGCGAAGGAAGCATCCTCAAATTCCAGAAAAGGCAAGATGTAGATACAATTTATACATGCCAGGCAGGCTGAAAAGCATCTGCAAATTCAAAGAAAAGCGAGTTGCAGATATATCAGTCTGAAAAAGAGCATCTGCGATAGCGAATATTAAGTTAGTGCAGATACAACAGCTGCCAAAAGAGCATCTACAACAGCGAATATTAAGCCAGTGCAGATACATTAGCTGCTAAAAGAGTATCTGCAACAGCAAATAACCCCATGGTATCGATACATCAGACACCAGAAAAGTAAGCATCCTCATCGCTCTACCTTTTTCATCCACTATACACCAAAAAGCAAGAAAAGACTATGCAATCCAGCGAATTGGAGTCAGGCTTGCCCGACGAA
>OIZF01000793.1_pt1 | contig 20679 bp, 17 predicted proteins | sample 1588471 | NCBI WGS metagenome assembly OIZF01 (sample SAMN03283279) | human gut metagenome | biome: human-associated habitat; material: feces | host: Homo sapiens | place: Peru | collected 2012
CAATGCCGACCGTCTGGGCAGCCTTGCGCAATTGCTGCGCAAAGCTGCCCTTTTTGTTTTGAAGGAGGATGTTCCATGAAGTCTGATATCGAGATCGCACAGGAAGCCCGCATGAAGCCCATTGCCGAGATCGCCGCCTCGCTCGGCCTTGCCGACGAGGATGTGATCCCCTACGGCCGCTACAAGGCCAAGATCAACCACCGCCTCATCCACAAGGCTGGCAAGCAGGGCAAGCTGGTCCTGGTCACGGCCATCAGCCCCACCCCGGCGGGCGAGGGCAAGACCACCACCAGCGTGGGCCTGGCCGACGCCATGAATGCGCTGGGCAAAAAGACCATGCTCTGCCTGCGTGAGCCTTCGCTCGGCCCCGTGTTCGGCGTCAAGGGCGGCGCAGCCGGCGGCGGCTATGCGCAGGTGGTCCCGATGGAGGACATCAACCTCCACTTCACCGGCGACCTCCACGCCATCGGCGCGGCCAACAACCTGCTGGCTGCCATGATCGACAACAGCATCCAGCAGGGCAACCCGCTGAACATCGATCCCCGCCGCATCACCTGGAAGCGCTGCATGGACATGAACGACCGCCAGCTCCGCTTCATCGTGGACGGCCTGGGCGGCAAGGTCAACGGCACCCCGCGTGAGGACGGCTTTGATATCACCGTCGCCAGCGAGGTCATGGCCATCTTCTGCCTGGCCACCAGCATCTCCGACCTGAAGGAGCGTCTGTCCAGGATCGTGTGTGCCTACACCTACGACGGCAAGCCGGTGACCGCCGGTCAGATCGGTGCCGCCGGTGCCATGACCGCCCTGCTGAAGGATGCACTGGACCCGAACCTCGTTCAGACGCTGGAAAACAACCCCGCCATCATCCACGGCGGCCCCTTTGCCAACATCGCTCACGGCTGCAACAGCGTCATGGCCACCAAGCTCAGCCTCTCGCTGGCCGATTATGTCATCACCGAGGCCGGTTTCGGTGCCGACCTGGGCGCAGAAAAGTTCCTGGACATCAAGTGCCGCTATGCGGGCATCGCACCCAGCGCCTGTGTGCTGGTGGCGACCGTCCGCGCCCTCAAGAGCCACGGCGGCGTTGCCAAGGCTGACCTGAACCAGCCCAACCTCGAAGCCGTCAAGGCCGGTGCGGCCAACCTCGTCCGCCACATCGACAACCTGAAGAACGGCTTCGGCCTGCCGGTGGTGGTCGCCATCAATGCGTTCCCGACCGACACCCCCGAAGAGCAGGCGTATGTGGAGCAGGTCTGCGCTGAGCAGGGCGTACCCTGTGTGCTGAGCGAGGTCTTCGCCAAGGGCGGCGAGGGCGGCAAGGCACTGGCTGAGAAGGTGCTGGAGATCCTGGAAGACCGCCCCATCCAGTATGTCTACCCGCTGGATATGCCCCTCAAGGACAAGGTGAAGGCCATCGCCAGAAAGATCTACCGTGCGGACGATGTGAACTTCAGCGCCGCCGCCAGCAAGACGCTGGCCGAGCTGACCGAGCTGGGCTATGGCAACCTGCCCGTCTGCATTGCCAAGACCCAGTACAGCTTCAGCGATAACGCCAAGCTCCTGGCTGCGCCCACCGGCTTCACGATGGAGGTGCGCGAGGTCCGCCTTGCTGCCGGTGCCGGATTCGTGGTGGTCATCTGCGGCAACATCATGACCATGCCCGGCCTGCCCAAGAAGCCCGCCGCCGTCAACATCGACGTCGATGCCGATGGCAAGATCACAGGGCTGTTCTGATTTTGCACAAAAAGGAAGGCTCCCTCGACAACCGCCGGGGGAGCCTTCCTTTTTTGTAATCGTATCATGCCGCAGCGGAGGTCACGCCGGGGTTGATGGTGTGGGTGCGGAGGTAATCGACCCAGGCGGTGTAGCCTTCGGGCTTGACGTGGTAACCGTCGTTCTGGGCATATTCGGCTTTCAGGTCGCCGTTCTCGTCGGCCAGGGCCTCCCACAGGTTGAGGAAGGCGCAGCCTTTTTCGAGCGCGATGGCGGAAAGCTCATCATTGATCTCGCACAGGCGCTCTTTGTAGAGGCCGGGGTGAGAGGCCCGGACTTCCGGCCGCACCGGCGTGATGGACTGGACGTAGATCTGCGTGTTGGGCAGAGCCTGTTCGATCATGTCCAGCATGAGGCGGTAGTAGGTGAGGAAGCTGGAATAATCGCCGTCCCGGTTGAGCACATTGGTGCCGAGCAGGATGTAGAGCACCTTTGGCTGCTGGGCCGTCAGCACCTCCATCGGGATCTCCTGGACGCCGTCCCGGCGGGTGCAGGTGGTGCTGTTGACCACGGCGTTGGGGCCGATGCCTTTATAGGCGCAGAAGGAGGCTTCCGGCAGGCCGGTGCTGTAGATCTGCATCCCCTGCGTCAGGCTGTCGCCCAGAAAACAGGCGTCGTTGAAATAGCTGCGGTCCACGGCCGGGCTTTCGGCCAGCGCGGCCAGACGGAAATCCATGGCGGTGGTGCCGTCGGCGCTGAGCTGCACCGCCAGCCGCCGGGCGGGCGTGTAGTTGACGGTGTTCCACTCGCTGCCCTGCAGCTCCTGCTGGAAGATGGTCGGCTCCTGCACGGCGGCGGGGGAGTGCTCCCGGTGGAGCCGTTTCCACAGTGTACCCACGACGCTCACCAGCACCAGCAGGAAGAGCAGCCCTGCAACGGAGAAGGTCCGGAACCAGCGCTTGCGGAGGATCCGGCGGCGGTATTCCTGATAATCGGCCATAAAACACCCTGCTTTCTGTAGCTCATTTTCTTCATTATACAGCATGGTAAGCCCCGGCGCAAGCCATGTCGCAAATCCTTTGCGTTAGGACAGGGTTTGTGCTATAATTATTCTGGTTTATTATGAGAAAACGTCGGTTCAGGGCAGAACGCTCTGCCGACGGCAAGCAAAGAAAGCAGGAATCGAATCTTATGCTGCAAAATCCTGAATTGCATTATCTGGACAACGCCGCCACCACCATCGTGGCCCCGGACGTGGCGGATGTCATCGACAGGGCCATGCGGGAGCACTGGGCGAATCCGTCGTCCCTGTACGCCCCCGGCGCCCGGAGCGAAGAAGCCCTGAACGCGGCCCGCGCCGTGGTGGCCCGGAGCCTGGGCTGCAAATCGCGGGAGCTGTACTTCACCTCCTGCGGCAGCGAGGGCAACAACATGGCCCTGCTGGGCGCGGCACTGACCCGGAAGTTCGGCAAGGGCATCGTGGTGTCCGGCTTTGAACACCCCAGTGTGCAAAAGCCGCTGGAACGTCTGGCCGCGATGGGCTATGACGTCACGGTCGTGGCCCCCCGCCCGGACGGTACGCTGGACGTCGACGAGATGCTGTCGCATGTGGACCGGAACACCATCCTCGTGGCCTGCATGATGGTCAACAACGAGATCGGCACCCGGAATGAGGTCGAGCGTCTGGCCGCCGAGGTCAAGCGGAAGAACAGCCGCACCCTCGTCCATGTGGACGCGGTGCAGGCGTGGATGCGGGTCCCCATCAAGCTGGCCAACATCGACACGCTGGCGGTGAGCGGCCACAAGATCCACGCGCCCAAGGGCGTGGGGGCGCTCTACCTCAGCGACAGTCTGGCACAGGCGTTCCAGCCGCCCTACCTTGGCGGCGAGCAGGAGCGTGAGAAGCGCCCCGGCACCGAGAACCTGCCCTACGCGGTGGGGCTGGCCGCTGCGGTCAGCCGCCTTTCGAAGAACATGAAGAGCCGGGACGCCGCCGTCCGCGCCCTGAACCAGCAGCTGCGCGAGGGGCTGAAAGCCTTCCCCGAAGTGGAGATCAACAGCCCGGACAGCGCAGTGCCGGAGGTGCTGAACTTCAGCGAGAACTGCATCAAGAGCGAGACGATGCTGGCGTTTCTGGCGGAGGAGCAGATCTATGTCTCATCGGCCAGTGCCTGCGGGCGGGGTCAGCCCAGCCACACGCTGGCGGCCATGGGCCGCAGCCCGCTGGCCATCGACACGGCCATCCGGGTGTCCTTCTGTGCAGACAACACCCCCGAAGATGTGGATGCCTTCCTCAACCGCTTTGAGGACGGCATGAAGCATTTGCAGCGGATCAAACGATAAACCGATGCTCTGTACAACCTCTCCGGCAATGCTATGCATTGCCACCTCTCCTGGTAGGAGAGGCTTTGGCAGTCCATGCAACGTCTCCGGTTTCGCCAGAGGCTCTCCTACCAGGAGAGCTGTCGAGCGGATGCGAGACGGAGAGGGTTGTACGAAGGATGAAGTTACAATAAAGGAGAAACTCTATGCGTGAGATCATTATGGGCTATCAGGGCGAGATGTCTCTGAAGGGCCTCAACCGCAACCAGTTCGAGTCGGCCATGATGAAGATCCTGCGGTACCGGCTCAAGACCGTGGGCAGATTCAAGGTCTACTGCACCCAGTCTACCTTTTATATGGAGCCGGAGGAAGAGGACATCGACATGGACCTCGCATTCGACCGGGTGCGCACCGTCTTTGGTCTGGCCGCACTGAGCCGCGCGGTGGTCTGCGAGAAGGACTTTGACACCATCTGCCAGACCGCTGAGGACTACCTCGGCGGCAGCCTGCACGGCATCAGGACCTTCAAGGTGGAGGCCCGCCGCTCGGATAAGACCTACCCCATGACAAGCCCCGAACTGATGCGGGAGCTGGGCGCGTATCTGCTGGGCAAACACAACTACCTCAAGGTAGATGTCCGCAACCCGCAGTTCAAGGTCATCGTGGAGATCCGCGATTACGGTGCCTACATCCACGGCCCGAAGATCCCCGGCGAGGGCGGTCTGCCCGTGGGGACTTCCGGCCGCGCCCTGAACATGCTCTCCGGCGGCATCGACAGCCCGGTGGCTGCGTACCGGATGGCAAAGCGCGGTCTGGCGCTGGACCACATCCATTTTGCATCCCCTCCGTATACTTCGGAACGCGCAAAACTCAAAGTTAAGGCGCTGGCCCAGAAGATCACGCCCTACACCGGCAGCACCAACCTCTTCGTGGTGCCCTACACCCGGCCGCAGGAGTACATCCGGGACAACGCCCCCGATGTGCTGTTCACGGTGCTGATGCGCCGCAGCATGATGCGCATCGCCAACAGCATCGCCCAAAAGCAGGGCAGCGAGGCCCTTATCACCGGCGAGAGCCTGGCGCAGGTGGCCAGCCAGACCGTCAAGGCGCTGCAATGCACCGATGCTGCCCAGGACCTGCCCATCCTCCGCCCCCTCATCGGCATGGACAAGACCGAGATCATCGAGACCTCCCGCCACATCGGCACGTTTGAGACCAGCATCCTGCCCTATGAGGACTGCTGCACCATCTTCACTCCGCCGCACCCGAAGATCCGCCCGGAGCTGGACGAGATCCTGACCGCCGAAGCCGCCATGCCGGGTCTGGCTGCACTGGAAGCCGAAGCGGCAGAGAACACCGAGCGCATCCGCATCCGGATCACCGACGAGATCGAGTTTGAGGGGTGATGCCGCATGACCGCAGAGATCATCAGTGTGGGCACCGAGCTGCTGCTCGGTAACATCCTGAATACCAACGCCCAGTATCTGAGCCGGGAACTGGCCGACCTGGGCATCACCGTGCAGCGGGAGAGTACCATTGGCGACAACCAGGGCCGTCTGGCGGACTTCGTCAACGAGACCAAGGCCCGGTGCGACCTGCTGGTCTTCACCGGGGGCTTAGGCCCCACGGCAGACGACCTGACCAAGGAGACGGTGGCGGCCTGCTACGGCGATACGCTGGCCTTTGACGAAGAAGAGTGGGCGAAGATCACCAGCTACTTTGCCCGCTCCGGCCGCGAGACGACCCCCAACAACCGCAAACAGGCCATGGTGCCCGTGCACGGGCGGAAGATCGTCAACCACCACGGCACCGCCCCCGGCGCCTGGTTCGAGCAGGACGGCCGTTGCGCCGTTCTGATGCCGGGCGTCCCCAGTGAGATGAAAGCGATGTGGACGGAGAGCATCCGCCCGCTGCTGCTGGAACGCCAGAACTGCACCCTGCACTCCATCACCCTGCGGGTGCTGGGCGGCGAGAGCAATCTGGAATATCAGGTGCGGGACCTGCTGGACCATGCCAACCCCACCGCCGCCATCTACTGCAAGACCGGCGAATGCGAGATCCGCATCACGGCCCGTGCCGCCTCCGACGAGGACGGCGAAAAAATGTGCCGCGCATATGCCAGGAAGTTCTACGATCTGCTGGGCGATGCGGTGTATGATGAGGATGTGGCCGGGCTGGAAGAGACGGTGGTGCGCACCCTGAAGGAAAAGGGGCTCACCGTTTCCACTGCCGAGAGCTGCACCGGCGGCATGATCGCAGAGCGCATCACCGCAGTGTCAGGCTCCAGCGAGGTGTTCGGCTACGGCTTTGTGACCTATTGGGAGCAGGCGAAGGCGAAGCTCGTCGGCGTGGACCCGGACGTCATCGCACGATACAATGTGGTGTCGGCCCCGGTGGCCGCGCAGATGGCGCTGGGCGCGGCGAAGGCGTCCGGCTCGGACATCGCCGTCAGCGTGACCGGCGTAGCAGGCCCCACCGGCGGCGATGCCGTCCGCCCGGTGGGCACCGTCTATCTGGGGGCGGCCCGCGGCGAGACCGTGTATGTGAAGAAACTCTTCGTCTCCCGCCCGGACCGCGCACTGGTCCGCGCCCGCGCTGCGCAGGCTGCACTGGAACTGGTGCTGCGTCTGGCGCAGGGCAGGACCCCCGCAGGCACAAAGCCCCTGACCGCTGCCCAGCAGCACGACACGGCCGTGCTCGATGCGCTGGACGCGGCATTCTTGAGCGAATAACACGCAGGGGTGAGCAGCATTGACAGAAGAGAAGAAGGCCGAATGTGTGCTGCGGCTGTTCGGAGTGCCGGACGCCGCCGTGAAAGAGGCTGCGGGCGGGTTTTCGCCCCAGTGGAAGGCGGAGGCCCGCTGGAAGAGCCGGGGCGCGGAGACTCTGGTGGCGCTTTCGGCCCAGAACCCGGCGGGCCTGAAAAAGGCCGCGCAGGCGCTGCGGGAGAAGTTTTCCGCCGACCTGTACGGGGCCGGGGAGACCACGCTGGCCGAGGCCGCCGTGCAGGAACTGGAACGGCACGACCGACTCCTCATCTGTTCGGATGCTGCCGCCGGGACCCTTCTGGAGGCCCGGCTGGAGACCATCGCCGGGGCGGAACGGGTCTTTGACTTTGGGGCGCTGAGCTATGCCCACCCCAAGACCGGCGCAAAGATCGAGCAGCAGGCGGCAGCGCATCTGCCCGCCGACACCACCGACCCGGTGCGCCGTGCGCTGGCAAAAGCGCAGGCGGCCCGCCGGGTGGTGGGCTGTGACCTTGCCGCCGGGTGCGCCGAGCGGGAAGGGGACTGCGTGCTGGTGCTCAGCTGCAAAAAAGGCTGCTGGCTGCGCACGGTCCCGCTGGCGGACAGGCCCGCCCTCTGGCTGCTGGATATGATCCGCCGCGCAGCCTGCGACCTGCCGCAGGCCGCAGGCACCGGCTTTCTGCCCGCCCGCAAGGCCGCCCGAACGGCCCAGCCGGAAGCGGCCCCGCCTGCCCGCAGGCCTCGCCGCGCCCGGCGGGTGCTGGTGGTTCTGCTGGTGCTGGCCGTGCTGGCCGCGCTCTGCACCGCTGGGGCGTGGGTGTACACGGGCGGCAACTTCTACGCGCTGCCCCAGCGCCTGCGCTCCCTCTGGGCCGACGGCCTGCCGCATTCGGGGGCTGTGCTATTGTAATAAAAGGCTGCTGGATCCTCCTTCAGTCACGGCTTCGCCGTGCCAGCTCCCTCCAAGAGGGAGCCTTGACGTGCCGGAACGCTGTGAAAGCCTCCCTCGTTGAGGGAGGTGGCATCGCGCCAGCGATGACGAAGGGAGTTTTCAGCGGCCTTTTTGTTGATTTTACAGAAAATTCATTGGAAAATGGCCCAAAACGGAGCCTGTGGGTTTGACGGGTTTTCTGCTTTGGTGTATCATATAACTGTATGATGAACTCCCCCTGCCGGGCGGTCTCCGCCCAGATTTCAATAGATGAGGTGTAAGAATGTCCCTAGCTGAAAAGATCTTCGGTACCTTCTCGGACCGGGAGCTGAAAAAGATCAACCCGATCACCAAAAAGGTGCTGGCCCTGGAACCCAAATATCAGGCACTGTCCGATGCCGACCTGCAGGCCCAGACCCCCGCACTGAAGGCGCGTCTGGCCGGCGGCGAGACGCTGGACGATATCCTGCCCGATGCCTTTGCCGTCTGCCGCGAGGCTGCCTGGCGTGTGCTGGGCATGAAGCACTTCCCGGTGCAGGTCACCGGCGGCATCGCCCTGCATCGCGGTGCCATCGCTGAGATGCAGACCGGTGAAGGCAAGACCCTTGTGGCCACCCTGCCCGCCTACCTGAACGCCCTGACCGGCGAAGGCGTCCATATCGTCACCGTCAACGACTATCTGGCCAAGCGCGACAGCGAGTGGATGGGCAAGCTCTACCGCTGGCTGGGCCTGTCCGTCGGCCTCATCGTGCAGGGCATCGACGGCGACAGCCGCCGCCGTGCCTACAATGCCGATATCACCTATGGCACCAACAACGAGTTCGGCTTCGACTATCTGCGTGACAACATGGTGACCTATAAGGACAACATGGTCCAGCGCGGCCACACCTACGCCATCGTCGATGAGGTGGACTCCATCCTCATCGACGAAGCCCGCACCCCGCTCATCATCTCCGGCCGCGGCGAGGATTCGTCCAGCCTGTACACGCAGGTGGACCGTTTCGTCCGCACCCTGCGCAAGAGCGTGGTGGTAGAGCTGGAAGACAAGGTGGAGACCGACGAGCAGACCGACGGCGATTACGTCGTGGACGAAAAGCACAAGACCTGCACCCTGACCGCCAGAGGCATCAAAAAGGCCGAGGAATATTTCAAGATCGAGAACCTGGCCGCTGCCGAGAACATGACGCTGGCCCACCACATCGACCAGGCCATCAAGGCCTACGGTGTCATGAAAAAGGACATCGACTATGTGGTCAAGAACGGTGAGGTCATCATCGTCGATGAGTTCACGGGCCGCCTGATGATCGGCCGCCGCTACAACGAGGGCCTGCATCAGGCCATCGAGGCCAAGGAGGGTGTGAAGATCGCAGCCGAGAGCAAGACGCTGGCGACCATCACCTTCCAGAACTATTTCCGCATGTACAAGAAGCTGGCCGGTATGACCGGTACGGCCAAGACCGAGGCCACCGAGTTCACCGAGATCTACGGCCTGAACATCGTTACCGTGCCCACCAACCGCCCCAACATCCGCAAGGATTACCCCGATGCGGTCTACAAGACCGTCAACGGCAAATACCGCGCCGTCATCGAGCAGGTGATGGAGTGCCACAAAAACGGCCAGCCCGTTCTGGTGGGCACCGTCAGTGTGGAAAAGAGCGAGACGCTGGCGAAGATGCTGCAAAAGCACACCCGCGATTTCAACGTGCTGAACGCAAAGAACCACGAGCGCGAGGCCGAGATCGTGGCGCAGGCCGGTAAGAAGGGTGCCATCACCATCGCCACCAACATGGCAGGCCGCGGCACCGATATCATGCTGGGCGGCAACGCAGAGTTCATGGCCAAGGCCCAGATGCGCAAGGAGCACTTCTGCGAGAACCTGCTCAACCCCGAAAAGCCCGAAGACGCCGACCCGAACGCCGTGGAGCTGCTGCTGACTGAGGCTGACGGCCACGGCGACACCACCGATGAGAACATCCTCGCGGCCCGCAGACGGTTCGAGGAGCTGTACGCCCAGTACAAGCCCGCCATCGAAGCCGAAGCGGACGAGGTGCGCAAGGCGGGCGGCCTGTTCATCATCGGCACCGAGCGCCACGAGAGCCGCCGCATCGACAACCAGCTGCGCGGCCGTGCCGGCCGTCAGGGCGACCCCGGTGCATCCCGCTTCTACCTGAGCCTGGAAGATGACCTGATGCGTCTGTTCGGCGGCGACCGCGTTTCCAGCCTGATGGATACCCTCAAGCTGGACGAGGACACCCCCATCGAGAACCGCATGATCACCAGCACCCTCGAAAGCGCCCAGAAGAAGCTGGAAGGCCGGAACTTTGAGATCCGCAAGAACGTGCTGAAGTACGACGATGTCATGAACCAGCAGCGCGAGATCATCTACGGCCAGCGCCGCAAGGTGCTCGACGGTGAGGACATCAGCACCGAGATGCACAACATGCTGCGGGAGAACATTGACTCCAGCTGCAAGCAGTTCCTGGCCGGTGACGTCAAAGACGAGTGGGACTTTGGTGCGCTCCGCCGTCACTATCAGGGCTGGCTGACGACCGACGCCGACTTCCACTATACCGTCGCGGATTACGACAGCCTCTCGGTCCAGGGCATCGCCGATCTGCTGTATGACCGCGGGATGGACATCCTGAACGACAAGGAACAGCGCTACGGCCCGCAGCTGATGCGGGAGCTGGAACGCATCTGCCTGCTCAAGTGTGTAGACCGCCAGTGGATGGACCATATTGACAACATGGACCAGCTGCGTCAGGGCATCGCGCTGCGCGGCTACGGCCAGAAAGACCCCGTCGTCGAGTACCGCATCGAGGGCTTTGACATGTTCGACCAGATGGTCGATTCCATCCGCGAGTCCAGCATCAAGATGCTGCTGACCATCGAGGTGCGCGGTGCGGGCACTGCGGCCCCCAAGCGGGAACAGGTGGCCAAGCCCACCGGCGAGGGCTTCGTGCCCGGCAACGGCGCACCCGGTGCCAAGGGTGCCCCCAAGGGCCAGCCCGTCCGCGTCATCAAGATCGGCCGCAACGACCCCTGCCCCTGCGGCAGCGGCCTCAAATGGAAGAAGTGCACCTGCGCCCAGTATCACCCCAATGGTTCCGACGGCGGGGAGCAGTGATCTGTAGAAAGGAATGCAACTGTTCTTAGTTGCATTCCTCTCCGACCCCACCCCAGAAAAGAGCTGCTGGAATATCAGGTGAAGCAGCTCATCCAGATTTTGGAACAGGAGGGACTTCTATGAATAACACGATGGAATACAAAGGCTATGTGGGAAGCGTGGAATTCTCGGAAGAAGACGGCCTCTTTTACGGAAAAGTCATGGGCATCCGTGCGCTGCTCTCCTATGAGGGGACTACGGCGACGGAGCTGGTCTGCGATTTCCACAATGCCGTCGATGATTACCTGACTCTGTGCGAAGAGACCCACAAGGAACCGGAGCGGGCGTATAAGGGCAGCTTCAATGTCCGCATCTCGCCGGAGCTGCACAAGCAGGCCGTGATCTTTGCTGCGGCACACAACATGAGCCTGAACAGCTTTGTGGAAAATTCCATTCAACAGGCTGTGCACACAAGATAAAAAAGGGAGCTGATTTGAAATGATGGACCCGAAGGAACTGATGGCAGAAGCCGCCGTGCTGGAACCCCAGCTGCAAAACTGGCGGCGCACCCTGCACCGGCACCCGGAGGTAGGCTTCGACCTGCCCCAGACCAAAGCGCTGGTCAAGCAGGCACTCACCGAGATGGGTTACACCCCGCAGGACTGCGGCAAGGCAGGCATCCTTGTGCTGGCGGGCGGCAAAAAGCCGGGCAAGACCATTCTGCTGCGCGGTGACATGGACGCTCTGCCCATTCAGGAGGAGTCCGGCGTGGACTTTGCCTCTGAGGTGCCCGGCCGGATGCACGGCTGCGGCCACGACATGCACACGGCCATGATGCTGGGTGCGGCCAAGCTGCTCAAAGCCCACGAAGAGGAGCTGGAAGGCACCGTCAAGCTGGAGTTCCAGCCTGCGGAGGAGATCTTTCAGGGCTCCCCGGATATGATCGCCAACGGCCTGCTGGAAGACCCGAAGGTGGATGCGGCGGTCATGTTCCATGTGGTGGCCGGTATGCCCCTGCCCTCCGGCATGGTGCTGGTGCCGGGCGGCGGCATCACGATGGCCAGCTGCGAGCAGTATCACATCACCGTCCACGGCAAGGGCGGCCACGGCTCCATGCCCGAAGCCTGCATCGACCCCATCACGGCGGCGGCACACATCCACATCGCACTGCAGGAGATCAACAGCCGGGAGATGGACCCGCACAGCTTCGGCGTCTTCACGACCGGTCGCTTCCAGGCAGGTGCTGCCTCCAACGTCATCCCCGACACGGCGGAGATGTGGGGCACCATCCGCACCATCGACCTCGAAAACAAGGTCGGTGAGCTGATCCACAAGCGGATGACCGAGATCGCACAGGGCGTGGCGGCGGCCTACCGCTGCACCGCCGAGGTCGGCTTCAGCGACTACTGCCCCTGCATGGTGGTGGACCACGCCCTCGCCGGAAACGCAATGACCTATATGACCGAGCTTGTGGGTCAGGGCGCAATGGATATGTCCAAACTCACGGGCGGCAAGCCGGGCGGCGGCAGCGAGGACTTCGCCTTCGTCAGCCACGAGGTGCCCACTGTCAGCATGTTCCTGTCCGCGGGCAACGCCAAGGAGGGCTACGCCTACGGCCAGCATCACCCGAAGGTCAAGTTCGACGACAGCATCCTCTATGAGGGCAGCGCGGCCTACAGCTGGTTCGCCCTGCGCTGGCTGAGCGAGAACAAGTAACTCATTATCTCACAAAAAACGAAAACCAGAGTTGCAAGGCAGACCTGCCAAACAACTCTGGTTTTCTTATGGGAGCGTGTGGTTCAAAATTCTTTTGTGAGTGAGTGCAGCAAGCTGGAAAGTGTCACTGATATGTTAGTCTCAAGCATTTCGAATCAACTCCATTCCTTATCAAAATCTCCGCAATTTCATCAAAGGTTTTCACTACATTTATTGCTTTTACCGGAACGATATCGTGATTCAACGTGTGTTTCTCTCTTGTGGACATAAATCCTTCAGAAAAATGCGCTGTCGGATTTCGTACTTCTCCAATATTGAATGTCATGAGATCGATGCTCTTTCCTTCTTGTGTTGCAAAAGTAAAAAAATTCATGACGCCATCCAAGACGCTTGGAGATTCAATTTCAAACGAGGTGTATTCAAAAATCACATGGTGCTGCCTGATTATATCTTCGATTTGTTTAAGGTATAGCGCATCAAGTTCGCAATATCTCGTTTTGTTATCGCCGTCTTTATACCGAACTTTTCCGTTTTTGAAAACAGTTACTTCGGACAATCGTAGACACCAAGCATCCGTTAGCGTATAACGGAATAGTATATTTTCCTCCATTGCAATTCATCTCCACAACTTTAGATTTTTTGAACTAAGTATATCATACTTTCAATCAAAAAACACCCCCAATACAAAAAGAACCCCATGCCAACACCATCCGGTGGAGACATGGGGTTCTTTTTGGTAAAGGCCGAGCAACAAAACGAAGCCTTTTTGGAAGCAATGCCGGGCCTGCTGCTCGATCAGCAGGCGGGTGCTTTTTTCGCTTATTCGGAGACGAAGACCTTGCGCAGGGCGGCGTTGGTCTCGATGATCTTGACCAGCAGGACGCCCAGCACGGTGCAGCTGATGAGCTCGCCGATGCCGACGGAGATGCCGTTGGTGATGCAGGCCAGCCACAGCGGGGCCGAAGAAGACGGGTCGGGGAAGAGGACGGCGATCTCAATGCCGATGATGACGGCGTTGAAGAGCACCGGCGGCAGCGAAGCTGCCAGAGCCAGACCCTTGAAGCGGAGATCCCGCAGCTTGTAGGTCACAAGGCAGGCCAGCAGGGTGGCCAGTGTGCCGAAGATGACGTCCACGATGGTGGAACCCAGCAGGTTGGCCAGGAAGCAGCCCAGCACGACACCGGCGATGTACTCCGGGCCGAACACGGGCAGCAGGCAGAGAGCCTCGGCCACGCGCACCTGCACTGCGCCGTAGGAGAACGGCTGCAATGCCATGCAGAGCACTACGTAAATGGCTGCGACCACAGCGCAGCGGGCCAGCTTGCGGACAGACGAATTCTGATTCATAATACAATACTCCGGCGGATGGAATTTTGACCATCCGGGGACCGCCAGCCCCGGTGGTTTGGCCCGGCATGGTTTCGAGGTCATGCCGGGGAGCCTAAAATCCTAAGTTGCTCTTTAAGGATGCCGTGCGCAGGGACGCACAACGAAATGCAGTATAGCATAAATTGGAACGGATTGCAACGGAAAATGCGGAAAATCAGCGGAAAGCCTGCACCTTTCTGCCGGAAGTGCAAAAAAGAAGCTGCCGGGATGCGGCAGCTTCGGGGTAAAATCAGCCTCTGGGGTGGCCAACATAGACCAGCGCGATGGTGTCGGGGCCGGTGTTGGCGGAGACGACGCCGCCCAGCGGGAAGACGATGAGCGGGTCTTTGCCGAAGGCTTTGCGGCAGGCCCGGACGAGGTCGTCCTTCTGGGGGATGTTGGTGTGACCGATCATATAATCGAAGTCCTCCACACCCTCGCTGCGCTTTTTGGCCAGCTCGACCATGGCGGGCACGACCTTGTCGTCGCCGCGCACCTTGGCCTCCACCTTGGTCTTGCCGTCGATGAGGGTGATGATGGGGCGGATGCCCATCAGCTCACCCATGACGGCGGCAGCGGCGGAGATGCGGCCGCTCTTCTTCATCTGCTTGAGGCTGAAGGGGCCGAGGACGATCTCGATCTTGTCCATCTGCGCCTCAAACTCGTGGATGACGTGGTTGATCTCCGCGCCGTTCTTCAGCTTGCGGGCCATCTCGCACACATACCAGCCGAAGGGCATGGAATAGGTGTGGGGGTCCAGCAGGTGGATCTTCAGGTGGTGCTCCGGGCGCTCTTCGCGCAGCATCCCCTGCGCCATGACGGCGTTGTTGTAGGTGGAGGAGCCGGAGCGGTTGATGGGCACATGGATGACGTCCGTATAGCCTTCGTCCACGTACTGGCAGTATTTTTCGCAGAACTGCAGCGGGGTGATGGCGGCGGTGGAAGGGATACCCTTTGCCGCGCGCATCTTTTCGTAAAACTCTGCGTTGGTGCAGCTCTCCCGCTCCACATAGTCTACATCATCCAGCAGGATGTGGAAGCCCATAATGTCAATGCCGTATTTCTCGGCCAGCTCCTGCGGGATGTCGCAGGAGGAATCGGTCAGGATCGCGATCTTGCTCATAATGTCCCTCATTTCCATTCATAATCTCGTAAGTGGCCGTGGTCCAGCAGCTCCGGGAAATCCCACTGGCGCAGGACCTCGTAAACGCCCACGGCGACGCTGTTGGACAGGTTCAGGCTGCGGCAGGTGTCCCGCATGGGCATCCGGATGCAGTGGTCCTGGTTGGCGGCCAGCAGGGCCTCCGGCAGCCCGGCGTCCTCCCGCCCGAAGACGAGGTAGGCCCCGTCCGGGTAGGCGACGTCGGTGTAGCGCTGGGGCGCTTTGGTGGTGAAGTAGTAGAACGGGCCGCTGTTTTTGGCGAAGAAATCTTCCAGCCCGTCGTAATAGGTGATGTCCAGATAGTGCCAGTAATCCAGCCCGGCATGTTTGAGCTTTTTGTCATCAATGGCAAAGCCCATGGGGCCAACCAGATGCAGGCGGCAGGCGGTGCAGGCGCAGGTACGGGCCACGTTGCCCGTGTTCTGCGGGATGCGCGGCTCCACCAGCACGATGTTCAGGGTCGGTTTTTCGTTCATCGTCCGGCCTCCTCAGAACTCGCGCTGCGGGCAGAGCCGGGGCAGCAACGGCTCGAACCAGACGCCGAAGCGGGTGTCCTGGTCGGCGGGGGTCTTCTGGATGGCCAACGAGACGAACTCGGCGGCGTTGTCGGCGGCAGCGCTCAGGGCGTTGCCCTGGATGAGCGAGCCGATGAGAACGGCTCCATACAGGTCGCCCGTGCCGGGGAAGCTGCGGTCGATGTGCAGCTTCCGGATGACGAAGCGGTCCCGGCCGGAACCGGCACAGCCGATGTATTTGCCCATGGGCAGCCCGGTGACGACGGCATTGGGGGCCAGTGCGGCCAGCTCATCGGCCAGCGCCTGGGCTGCGGCGTCGTCCAGCGGCCCGGCTGCGGCATCCTTTTGCAGCAGCAGCGCAGCCTCGGTGGCGTTGGGCAGGATGAGGTCTGCCCGGCGGGCCAGCTCCCGCATCCGGTCGATGAAGGCCGGGGTCACGGTGGAATAGGCATGGCCGTTGTCGCCCATCACAGGGTCCACGATCTTGCGGGCCGCAGGCCAGAGGTCAAAGGCCTTTTCGGCCAGCGCGATCTGCTCCTCGCCGCCGAGGTAGCCGGTGTAGATGCACGCAAAGTCCAGCCCCAGGTCGTGGTAATGCTCCAGCGCAGCCATGCCGTAGGCGGCACCGTCCATCCGGGCCGGGGTGCCGAAGCCCCCGGTGTGGGTGGAGAGCACCACGGTGGGCAGCGCCACCGGCTGTACGCCCATGACCGACAGCACCGGCAGGATCACCGCCAGGCTGCAGCGCCCCACGCCGGACAGGTCGTGGATGCAGAGAACTTTTTTTGGTTCAGTTGGTTTCAACAAAAATGTGGCCTCCTTCGCGCCATCAAGCGGGTCTGTATCAAACCCGGTGTATCAGCGTATGATACAGTATACCACATTTTGCGGGACAAAAAAAGCGTATAGTGTGTTCTTTTGACGGAAATACTACCCTCAGCGGCCAAAAATGCAGGGAACGAAAGGAGAAATTTTTATGAGAAATGAACACCGACAGAGCGCAGGCAGCGGCCTGCTGCTGGGCATGGCGGCAGGTGCGGCGCTGGGAGCCGCCAGCGTCGTGGCCATGAACCAGAACCCGCGTCAGGTCAAGCGGACCGCCCGCAAGCTGGCCAAAGGCGCAGAACATGCCGTGACCCAGCTGGATGAGATGGTCAGCGGTTTCGTGGAACGGAAGATGGACCTGTAACAACAAAAAAGGTGCTGCCGCACGGTTCGATGTGCGGCAGCACCTTTTGGGTCGGGCAGACGGTCACTTTTTGTTCCAGATGCACATCCGGGCGGTGGTGTTGATCTCGCCGAGGAGGGCCATATCCATCTGGATGTTGCAGGTCACGGTGATGGACTTGTTCACATCGCTGCCGGTCAGCACCGAGGCGGGCAGGTTCTTGATGGTGAGGGAGGCAGTGCCCTTTTCAAAGTCGCCGGTCAGGGTTCCGTCGTAGGTCACATCGCCGATGGTCAGGCCGGAGAGAGAACCGGTGACGCCCATCTTGGAGACCTGCTTGAGCGGCAGGGTCAGGGTATAGGTGCCGTTGGCCTGCCGGGTGAGGGTGGCGGTGCGGTCGGCGTCGATGCCGCTGTTCGCCATGGATTCCTTATCGGATCGTTCCTTCCAGAATTTGACGCCCACCGTCTGGCTGGACGCAGCACCGGCACCCATGGCCAGCACACACAGCAACACCAGCGAGAGCAGCGCTGCGCCGGAACGTTTCAGGAATGTCGTCATACTACAAATCGCCTTTCTTTCGCCGCAGAGGCGGCCCATGGACCGGCACAAAAAATTTTTTCACCGGTTTGTCACCGCTAAAATATCATAGACGAAGCAAAATGTCAACCCAAACAAAACAACCGCCTATCGGTCACGATAAGCGGCTGCTCTGCACGACTTCTCCGTCTCCCATGCGCTCGACAGCCCGCCTGATTGGAGAGCCTTTGGCATCAAGATGAGGGTTCACCTGGCTGCCAAGGCCTCCCCTCCATAGGGGAGGAGGCATCGCGCAGCGACGACGGAGAGGTTAATGCTTAAATTTCAAAGTTGGGGTCGTCCTTCAGGACATGGATCTCGTCCATGTAGGGGCTCTGCTCCGGGTCCGTGAAGGGAGCTTCCTTGACGTACTTGTTCAGTTGGATGGCAGTACGGGCCGGGTCGGCAATGGTGCCGGCACCGCCGATGCAGCCGCCGGGGCAGCCCATGCCTTCGAGCAGGTAGCCGTTATACTTGCCGGCCTTGGCCATCATCAGCAGCTTCTTGCACTCGGCCAGGCCCTGTGCAGATGCGATCTTGACCTCCATGTCGGGGTTCCACTCCTTGATCTTGTCGGCAACGGCCTTGGCCACGCCGCCGGACTGTGCAAAGCCGCGGCCAGCGGAAGAAGCGGAGCAGAGGGCTGCTTCGTTCTCATCGACCTCCAGCAGGCTGGTGTCGATGTCCTTGGCCTCGATGATGCCGGCCAGCTCCTCAAAGGTCAGCACGAAGTCCACATCGCTGCGGACGGTGCGGCGGGAAGCCTCCAGCTTCTTGGCGGCGCAGGGTCCGATGAAGCACATGCGGGCGGTGGGGTCCTTCTGCTTCATCATACGGGCGGTGAAGACCATGGGGGTCATGGTCATGGAGATGTTCTTGGCCAGATCGGGGAAGGCAGTCTTGGCCATCATGCTCCAGGCCGGGCAGCAGGAGGTCGCCATGAAGTTCAACTCGGCAGGCACCTCTTTGAGGAAGTCGTGGGCCTCGTCCACGGTGCACAGGTCGGCACCGATGGCAACTTCGACCACGTCGTAGAAGCCGAGGGCCTTCAGGGCAGCCTTGAGCTTGCCGGTGGAGGCCAGGCCGGGGAACTGGTTGATGAAGGCGGGAGCCACCAGAGCGTAGATGCGGTCGCCGCGGTTGAAGCCCTGGATCAGCTGGTAGATCTGGCCCTTGTCAGCAATGGCACCGAACGGGCAGTTGACCAGGCACTGGCCGCAGGAAACGCACTTGCTGTAGTCGATCTCAGCACGGCCCAGCTCGTCGGAGTGGATGGCACCCATGCCGCAGGCCGCGGCGCAGGGGCGCTCGGTCTTGACGATGGCGCTGTAGGGGCAGCTGTTGACGCAGCGGCCGCACTTGACGCAGAGGCTCTGGTCAATGTGGCTCTTGCCGTTGCGGAAGCTGATGGCATGCTTCGGGCAGACCTCCTGGCAGGGGTGCGCCAGGCAGCCCTGGCACATGGCCGTGACCTTGATGACCTTCTCCGGGCAGGCGTTGCAGGCAAACTTGATGACATTGATCAGCGGCGGCTCGTAGTACTTGTCCGCAATGACGCTGTGCACCAGACCCTCGCTGGCGGGCACGCTCTCATCCAGCGGACGCAGGGACATGCCCATGGCCAGACGGACGCGCTCGGAGATGATGGCTCTCTCCAGGAAGATGCTGCTGCGCAGAGATTTTTCCTCACCGGGAATGATCTTGAAGGGCAGCTCACGCATCAGCTTTTCGTAGTCGGAAAGCTCGTTGACCTCATAGGCCATGCGGGCAACCTCAGTGAACACCTTGCGACGGATATCCGTTACGGGGGTGTAAATGCCTCTCATTGTAATTGCTCCTTTGTTTTGCTCTGTTTGCTCCAAAAGTGACTTATCAGCGGGCACACCCGCTCCTGTTAAAATTTTACCAAAAATCCATACTTTTTGCAAGAGGGCAGGCAACAAAAACAGGAAAAAATAAGCACATTTCTTGCTTTATAGAGACTGTAGGGGCGAACATCGTTCGCCCGCCGGAAGTTTGCAGAAGCCACAAACTTCCCGGGTCGATGCCAAGCATCGACCCCTACCGCGTAGGGGCGGATTCTATATCCGCCCGGGAACATCGCCGTAACCGCGCACAACCGGCGGGCGAGCAGTGCTCGCCCCTACAAAATATGGATATGTTATAAAACTTCCGCCCTGCACCGCTTCCCGTCCCAGGCGCCCAGCGTGACCTCCACAATGTCGCCGGTCTTGTGCCCGGGTGCGCTGACCAGCACAGGCAGGTACTGCTTCGTGTAGCCGGTGAACATTGTGGCAGACAGCGGCGTTTCCAGCAGTACGCTGGCCTTGCGGCCCTGCATGGCAGATACCTCGGCAGCGCGTACCTCCTCCACGGCGGCGGTCATGCGGCGGCTGCGGGCCTCCTTCTCGTGCTCGGGCAGCTGATCGGCAAAGTCGTAGGCTGCCGTGCCTTCGCGGCGGGAGTAGGGGAACACATGCACCTTCAAAAACCTCATTCCCGTCACAAAGGCCATGCTGGCTTCAAAGTCATCCTCCGTCTCGCCGGGGAAGCCTACGATCACGTCCGTGGTAAAGCTGACGTTGTCCGCACCGAATGCCGCACGCAGCTTGGCTGCAATCTCGGCGTACTGGGCCGTCGTGTAGGGGCGGCGCATGGCGCGCAGCGTCTTGTCGCAGCCGCTCTGCAGGCTTAAATGGAACTGCGGGCAGAGCTTCTTTGCGGCAGCCATGCGGCGGATGTCATCATCGTGCAGCATGTCGGGGTCAAGGCTGCCCAGCCGGATGCGCTCAATGCCGGGCACCTCGGCGGCTTTTTCGATCAGCTCCACCAGGCTCGTACCGCTGTCGGTGCCGTAGCTCGGCAGGCTGATGGCCGTCAGCACGACTTCCTTATATCCGGCGTCGGCCAGGCGGCGCAGCTCCTCCAGTACGCTCGCCTCGTCGCGGCTGCGCACCGGACCGCGGGCGCGCGGAATAACGCAGTAGGCGCAGCGGCGGTTGCAGCCGTCCTCAACCTTGACAAAGGCGCGGGTGTGCTCGGCAAATTTATCCATGGGCAGCTCTTCAAAGCGCTCGCCCTTCTCATGGGGGCGGATGTCAACGACGCGCTCCTCCTCGCCGTTCAGCACCTTCTGCACGTCGGCCAGAATCGCGTGACGGTTGCCGGAGCCGGTCACAACGTCCGCCTCGGCGATCTCGGCGGCCTCGTCCGGGAACGCCTGCGGGTAGCACCCTGTCAGCACGGTCACAGCGCCTGGGTTCTCGCGCTTGGCACGGCGCAGCCATTTGCGGCTCTTCTGGTCGCCGAAGTTGGTCACGGTGCAGCTGTTCACCACAAAAACATCCGC
>OIZF01000794.1_pt1 | contig 20668 bp, 15 predicted proteins | sample 1588471 | NCBI WGS metagenome assembly OIZF01 (sample SAMN03283279) | human gut metagenome | biome: human-associated habitat; material: feces | host: Homo sapiens | place: Peru | collected 2012
TCTCAGGCAAGAAATAAGTATACCTATTTTGCATCTGTAGCGAAAAAGGAAGGCTATGAGCAGATGTCTGCATTATTTTTAAAGACTGCAGATAATGAGAAAGAACATGCAAAGATGTGGTTCAAGGAATTAGCAGGAATTGGTGATACAAAGGAAAACCTGGCGGCAGCGGCAGAAGGCGAAAATTATGAGTGGACAGATATGTATGAAGGCTTTGCTAAAACAGCTGAGGAAGAAGGATTCCCTGAGCTTGCAGCAAAATTCAGGGCAGTAGGTGAGATTGAGAAGCACCATGAGGAAAGATATCGTGCACTTCTTAAGAATATTGAAACTGCACAGGTATTTGAAAAGAGTGAAGTGAAAGTTTGGGAATGCCGTAACTGTGGACATATCATAGTGGGAACAAAAGCACCGGAAGTATGCCCGGTATGCAACCACCCGCAGAGCTATTTTGAAGTACATGCAGAAAACTATTAAAATATTACCTGGAGCACAGTTAAAGTATATCGCATTTACGACTATGCTCATAGGGGTACGTTGGCGTATATTATGGTATTCAATTTCCGCTGTAATAGTGGGAGCTGGATGCCTGAGTGCTATGGTACTGGGATTAATAAATAAATTATGATAGGAGTATGTTAATGGAAAAAGAGCAACTGGCCATAGATATTGTCGGACTGGCAGGAGCCTGCTCATATGCCTTGGACTGTATTGAAGCAGAACTGGTAAATATCAAAAATAAACATGGAAAAAGGGTTGCATATATAAGTGTACGTATGGCTGAATACTGGGCAATCCAAAGTGATGCACTACAAGATTTAGCCATATGTGCATTGTTGCATGATAACGCTTTGACACAATATATTTCTGAAGAATTGAAAAATAATTCAGATGTTGATTTAAAAGAAGATTTATCAGAGGAAAAAACAAATCTACATTGTATTTATGGTGAAAAAAATATTTCAAAAATTCCATTTAAAACAAATATTTCAAATGTTATATTATATCACCATGAACATGCTGATGGAACGGGTCCGTTTCAGAAGACATGGCAGGAAACACCATTATTTGCAAGAATTATTCATCTTGCTGATATGATTGATATCATTGGAAACGGTAAGGAATTTAATGAGCAGAGATGGGATTTTATATGCCAGTATCTTTCAAAAAACAAGAATCGGTTATTTGATCCCGAATGTGTGGATGCTTTTCTTAAGGTATTCTCAAAAGAATCATTTCAAGCTTTAAGGGATGATTCTTTTGAATCAAAGCTATGGGAAATTATTCCAAGGGGAAAACAAGATTTTGACTGGGAAACGTGTAAAAACGTTGCAGATTTTTTTGCAAAGATTGTAGATTATAAATCGCCTTTTACCAGCATGCATTCTATAGGGGTAGCTGAAAAAGCTTCGTTCTTTGCCAAATACATAGGGTTTGATTCAATAAACGTACAGAAAATGTATCTGGCGGGTGCTTTGCATGATATTGGGAAAATGGCGATCGGTAATGAAATTTTGGAAAAACCGGATAAACTTACGGATGATGAATTTTCAAAAATGAAAAATCATGCTGGTTATACGTATATAATATTGTCGGAAGTTAATGATTTCGAGGAAATACGGGACTGGGCGGCTCTTCATCATGAAAAGTTAAATGGAAAAGGATATCCTTTTGGAAAAACTGCTGATGAATTAAATGAGCCAGAGCGTATCATGGCTTGCATTGATATTTATCAGGCACTTACTGAGGACAGACCATATAAGAAAGGATTATCACATGAAAAAGCGTGTGATATACTTACTGATATGGCACAGAAAGGTTTTGTTGATTCTGATATTTCAAACAAGATTAGAGAGTGCTTCAAATAAGCGTGCTAGTAGAGATAGGAGTCTATTTAATAAAATACCAATCTATATTTAATCTGACAAATTTAAAATAGAATATAAAATGGAGTGTATGGAATTCATATGCTCTCTTTTTTGTTCATTTTCAGAAAAAAGTGATTAAAAAACTATTGTCATTTTGACAATTTTGTATTACTTACGAGTAGCGGACTTGATGGGGATTACGTCCCCATACCCACGTGAAAATATAATTGCAGGCAATTACATTTTAGCAGATACGCAAGCGTTTCTGAGCAAGCGTCACAGACAACAAAATAAGGAAATTTTGATAAGGCATTCACCTGGAATAGGTGATTTTTTGTTTTTAAGTATTCAATTAATCGAAAAAATAAAAAAAATTCATCAGGGGGCTGTATTTATGCCCTTCATCTTTTGAATATGTGTAAGGACATTTTTTGAGCCGGCATAAAATGATTTTTACAATAATTAGAAACAGAAATGAGGCGAGAAAAGAATGGGATATGAATACATAAAGGAGTCAGAACAGATGTTTCAGTACTTCCAGTTTCCGAAGTTTTTGCTAAAACTGCGTATTTCTCAAAATGCAAATCTTCTGTAAAACAGGAGAAGAGACGAAAATGAATATTCACAAAGATAAAATGCTATGGTATAATACAAGTTGCTTTAACAAGAGACATACAAAAAAACATTTTTACAATATGCAGAAAATCAAAGCTATGAAAATCAGTATCGTTTTATACTACAAACTGGATTGCGAACAGGCGAATTGGTAGGATTAAAATGGGAAGATGTCGATTTTAAATCCAAAACAATTTAGATTCGCAGAAGTATGGAATATCGTTACAGTGCAAAGGAGTGGCGTATCGGAGAACCAAAGAGTAAATCAGGTTACCGGACGATACCCTTAACAGAAGAAGCGGTTGCTATACTAAAAAAACAAAAAGAAAAGAATAAGAGGATTTCAGAAATTTCAACAGAATGGGAAGAATTTGTGTTTCTGTGTCGAAAAGAAAAAAGAAATGGACTTGGTAGCAGAAGCACTTATGGCAATGTAATGGCCCACTAAGTGGCCCACTTGCAAAAGTAAGTATGCTGAAATCCCTTGAAATCAAAGGATTTATAGGAGGAAATATAAAAAATGAAATTAGGAATCGTTGGTTTACCAAACGTAGGAAAAAGTACATTATTTAATTCATTAACAAAAGCAGGAGCAGAGTCAGCAAACTATCCATTCTGTACAATCGATCCGAATGTCGGCGTTGTTACTGTTCCGGATGAACGTCTGAATGTATTGGGAGAGATGTATAATACAAAGAAAATCGTTCCAGCGGTAATTGAATTCGTTGATATTGCAGGTCTTGTAAAAGGAGCATCAAAAGGAGAAGGGCTTGGAAACCAGTTCCTTGCTAATATTCGTGAAGTAGATGCTATCGTGCATGTAGTAAGATGTTTTGAGGACAGTAATATTGTGCATGTAGATGGAAGTATCAATCCTCTGCGTGATATTGAGACAATCAATTTAGAGTTGATTTTTTCTGATCTTGAGATTCTGGAGAGAAGAATTGCTAAGACAACAAAGGTTGCAAGAAATGATAAAGAAGCAGCGAAAGAATTAGAGCTGTTGAATAGAATAAAAGCACATCTGGAAGATAATAGACTGGCTAAGAGTTTTGAAGCAGAGTCTGACGAAGAGCAGGAATTAATTGACAGTTATAATCTTCTGACAGCTAAACCGGTTATTTTCGCAGCAAATGTATGCGAGGATGACCTGGCAGATGATGGTGCTCAGAATGCAGGGGTGCAGGCAGTACGAGAGTATGCAGCACAGGAAGGATTTGAAGTATTTGTTGTATGTGCTCAGATTGAGCAGGAGATTGCAGAGCTGGATGATGAAGAGAAGAAAATGTTCTTAGAGGATCTCGGATTATCGGAATCCGGACTGGAAAAACTGATCAAAGCAAGTTACAGTCTGCTTGGACTGATCAGTTATTTGACAGCCGGAGAGCCTGAGGTTCGTGCATGGACAATCAAGAAAGGAACAAAAGCTCCACAGGCAGCAGGTAAGATCCATTCTGATTTTGAAAGAGGATTTATTCGTGCAGAAATCGTAAGCTATGATGATCTGATCGCATGTGGAACACATGCTGCAGCAAGAGAAAAAGGCCTGGTACGTCTGGAAGGTAAAGACTATGTCGTACAGGATGGAGATATCATCGTATTCCGTTTTAATGTATAACTTGTAGAAAAATATTTCATTTTATTAATGGAATCAGCTGGATAGAGGAGAAAAAGAATGCATTATGATATCAGTTTCCCGAATTTGGGAATAACGTTTGATCATGTTGGAAAAGTGATTTCGCTGCATGGATTTGATATCGCATATTATGGGATCATCATAGGAACAGCAATTATGCTTGGTTTCTGGATTGCAACAAGAGAAGCAAAGCGGACAGGACAGAATCCGGAAGACTATCTTGATATGGGGATTTTTGGTGTGATTGTTGGAATCGCCGGAGCTAGAATTTATTATGTTATATTCTCATGGGATATGTATAAGGACAATATATTAGATGTCTTTAATCTGAGAGAAGGCGGTCTTGCGATTTATGGTGGTGTGATCGGTGCAGTTATTGCAGTCTTAATTTGTGCAAAAGTGAAAAAAATCAGTGCTCCACTGATTTTTGATACGATTGCAATGTCATTGGTAAATGGTCAGATGCTTGGACGATGGGGGAATTTCTTTAATCGTGAAGCGTTTGGTGAATATACCGATTCACTGTTTGCTATGAGACTTCCGGTAGATGCGGTAAGAGACAGTGATATTACAGAGAAAATGTGGGCGCATGTACAGACAATTCGTGGTGCTGAGTACATTCAAGTGCATCCGACATTTTTATACGAATCATTCTGGTGCGCTTGTGTGTTACTTGTTTTGTTCCTGTATAGAAAGCATAAAAAATATAATGGAGAATTATTCTTGATGTATTTGTTTGGATATGGTCTGGGAAGAGTCTGGATTGAAGGACTTCGTACAGATCAATTGATATTGCACAGAATTGGAGTTCCGGTATCACAGCTTTTGGCAGCGCTTATTGTCGCAACCACAGGAATAATTTTAATGGTTCAAAAAATTAGATATACGAAAAAGAAGTAGAGGAAACATGCAGTGTGCGAAGAGTGTGCTGCGTGTTTTTTCTATTTACTAAAAGGTCATATAAGTAAAAAGAAGGCGACTTTTCACACCAGGCTTGTCATTTTATTAACAAATATGTCATAAAGATGTGATAAAATAATACATTTTTTGTTCAATGTATCGGAAAAGAAACAAAAACCAGAAGGGATTCTATAGACTTTTGAAGAATTTAGAGATATAATAAATTTACATGTGAAAGAATAACTTTTTGCAATGTACTATTTAAGGAGGAACAAGAAATGGCAAGAAAAATGAAGACCATGGATGGTAACCAGGCAGCAGCTCACGTTTCATATGCTTATACAGAAGTTGCAGCTATTTACCCTATTACACCATCATCTGTTATGCCAGAGCACGTTGACGAATGGGCTACAGAAGGTAGAGAGAATATTTTCGGACAGACTGTACAGGTAACAGAGATGCAGTCAGAGGCAGGAGCAGCAGGAGCAGTACATGGTTCCTTATCAGCCGGAGCATTGACAACAACATTTACAGCATCACAGGGATTACTTCTTATGATTCCTAACTTATATAAAGTTGCAGGAGAGCAGTTACCAGGTGTATTCAACGTATCTGCTCGTGCGTTGGCAAGCCACGCATTGAACATTTTCGGAGATCATTCAGATGTTTATGCTTGTCGTCAGACAGGTGCTGCTATGCTTTGTGAGTCAAGTGTTCAGGAAGTTATGGATTTAACACCAGTAGCACATTGTGCAGCATTGGAAGGAAAACTTCCATTCATCAACTTCTTTGATGGATTCAGAACATCTCATGAGATTCAGAAAATTGAGACATGGGATTACGAAGATCTGAAAGATATGGTTAACATGGATGCAGTTGATGAATTCCGTGCACATGCATTGAATCCAAATCACCCATGTCAGAGAGGTTCAGCTCAGAACCCAGATATCTTCTTCCAGGCAAGAGAAGCATGTAACCCATATTATGATGCTCTTCCAGGCGTTGTTCAGAAATATATGGACAAAGTTAACGAGAAGATCGGAACAGATTACAAACTGTTCAACTACTATGGAGCAGAAGATGCTGAGCACATTATCGTTGCTATGGGATCTGTTTGTGACACAATCGAAGAGACAATTGATTACTTAACAAAAGCCGGAGAAAAAGTTGGTGTTGTTAAAGTTCGTCTTTACAGACCATTCAGCGCAGAGGCTTTGATCGCAGCTATTCCGGACAGCGTTAAGAAGATTTCTGTTCTTGACAGAACAAAAGAGCCAGGATCACTTGGCGAGCCACTGTATTTAGATGTAGTTGCAGCACTTAAAGGATCTAAATTCGATGCAGTACCTGTATTCTCAGGACGTTATGGATTAGGTTCTAAAGATACAACACCTGCACAGATCGTAGCAGTATATAACAATGATGAAAAACCAAGATTTACACTTGGTATCGTTGATGATGTTACAAATCTGTCATTAGAGACAGGTAAACCACTTGTTACAACACCAGAAGGAACAATCAACTGTAAGTTCTGGGGTCTTGGAGCAGATGGTACTGTAGGTGCTAACAAGAACTCTATCAAGATTATCGGTGACAATACAGACATGTATGCACAGGCTTACTTTGACTATGATTCTAAGAAGTCTGGTGGTGTAACAATGTCTCACCTGCGTTTTGGTAAATTACCAATCAAATCAACTTATTTGATTCACCAGGCAAACTTTGTTGCATGTCACAACCCATCATATGTAAATAAATACAACATGGTTCAGGAATTAGTTGACGGTGGTACATTCCTTCTGAACTGTCCATGGGATATGGAAGGTCTTGAGGAGCATTTACCAGGACAGGTGAAAGCTTTTATTGCTAACCATGACATCAAACTTTACACAATCGATGGTATCAAGATTGGTAAAGAAATCGGACTTGGCGGACGTATCAATACAGTTCTCCAGTCAGCATTCTTCAAACTGGCAGCTATTATTCCAGAGGAAGAAGCAATTGACCTTATGAAGAAAGCAGCAAAAGCTACTTACGGAAGAAAAGGTGACAAGATCGTACAGATGAACTACGATGCTATCGATGCCGGTGCAAAACAGGTAGTAGCTATCGAAGTTCCAGAAAGCTGGAAAGATGCAGCTGATGAAGGTCTTTTCGCTCCACATGTAGATGAAGCAGGAAGAAAAGATGCCGTATCATTTGCTAAGAATATCCAGGCTAAAGTAAATGCTCAGGAAGGTAATACACTTCCAGTATCTGCATTTACAGATTACGTAGATGGTTCTACACCATCAGGAACATCTGCATATGAGAAACGTGGTATCGCAGTAGATATTCCAGTATGGAATCCAGATACATGTATTCAGTGTAACCGTTGTGCATATGTATGTCCACACGCAGTTATCCGTCCGGTAGCTCTTACAGAAGAAGAAGCTGCAAAAGCTCCAGAAGGAATCAAGACACTGGATATGATCGGTATGCCAGGAATGAAGTTCACAATGACTGTTTCAGCTTATGACTGTACAGGATGTGGATCTTGTGCTAACGTTTGTCCAGGTAAGAAGGGTGAAAAAGCTCTTACAATGGCAAATATGGAAGAGAATGCCGGAGAACAGCAGTACTTCGACTTTGGTACAGAGATTCCTGTAAAACCAGAAGTTGTTGCTAAATTCAAACCAGAAACAGTTAAAGGAAGTCAGTTCAAACAGCCATTGCTTGAGTTCTCAGGCGCTTGTGCTGGATGTGGTGAGACACCTTACGCTAAATTAATTACACAGTTATTCGGAGATAGAATGTACATTGCGAATGCAACAGGATGTTCTTCAATCTGGGGTAACTCTTCACCATCAACACCTTACACAGTAACTCCAGAAGGAAAAGGACCAGCTTGGTCTAACTCACTCTTCGAAGATAATGCTGAGTTTGGTTATGGTATGCTTCTTGCACAGAATACAATCAGAGACAGATTGAAAGGTAAAGTAGAGAAGATTGCTGAAGTTGCTGAAAAAGAAGATGTAAAAGCAGCAGCAAAAGAATATCTTGATACATTTACAAATGGAGCAGCTAATGGTGCAGCAACAGATAAACTTGTAGCAGCATTGGAAGCATGCTCATGTGACCTTGAAGAAAGAGCTGAAGTACTGAAGATGAAAGACTACCTGTCTAAGAAATCTCAGTGGATCTTCGGTGGAGACGGATGGGCTTACGATATCGGATTTGGTGGTGTTGACCATGTTCTTGCAAGCAAGAAAGATATCAATATCATGGTATTCGATACAGAGGTATATTCTAATACAGGTGGACAGTCTTCTAAAGCTACTAAGACTGGTGCTACAGCTCAGTTCGCAGCAGGCGGAAAAGAGACTAAGAAGAAAGACCTTGCAAGCATGGCTATGAGCTATGGTTATGTATATGTTGCACAGATTGCTATGGGTGCTGATTTCAATCAGACTGTAAAAGCAATTGCAGAGGCAGAGGCTTATCCAGGACCATCACTTATCATCGCATACGCTCCATGTATCAACCATGGTATTAAGAAGGGTATGAGCAAAGCTATGACAGAGGAACAGCTTGCAGTAGAATGCGGATACTGGAACAACTTCAGATTCAATCCAGCTGCTGAAGGCAATAAGTTTACTCTTGATAGTAAAGAGCCTAAGATGGAAGGATATCAGGACTTCCTGAACGGAGAAGTTCGTTACAACGCTCTGAAGAGAGCTAATCCAGAAAAAGCTGACAGACTGTTCGCAATCAATGAGCAGGAAGCAGCAGAGAGATATGATTACCTGAAGAAGTTAATCACACTCTATGGAGAAGAAGAGAAATAAGAATAAATTACTCGATGAGAATCGGTGATTAAAGAGAGACCGGCATGGAAACATGCTGGTCTTTTTTTATGCAATACGTTATAATATAAAATAGATTGAAAAGAACGGATTAGATAGAACAGGAGAAAAAATATGGGGAAATATATTATGGCGTTAGATGCCGGAACTACTAGCAACAGATGCATTTTATTTAATGAAAAAGGTGAGATGTGCAGTGTAGCACAAAAAGAATTTACACAGTATTTTCCAAAACCGGGGTGGGTTGAACATGATGCAGGAGAAATCTGGTCAACACAGCTGCAGGTGGCACGTGATGCAATGAATAAAATTGGTGTATCGGCAGAAGAAATTGCGGCAATAGGTATTACAAACCAGCGTGAGACAACCATTGTGTGGGATAAAAACACCGGAAAACCAATCTATCATGCAATCGTGTGGCAATGCAGACGAACGTCCAGATATTGTGATGAATTGAAAGAAAAAGGACTTACAGAGACATTTCGTAAGAAAACGGGATTGGTCATTGATGCATATTTTTCCGGAACAAAGGTAAAATGGATATTAGATAATGTGGAGGGCGCAAGAGAGCGTGCAGAGCGTGGAGAACTTTTGTTTGGAACAGTAGAAACATGGCTGATATGGAAACTGACAAGGGGCGCTGTTCACGTAACAGATTATTCGAATGCATCCCGGACAATGATGTTTAATATTAATACTTTAGAATGGGATGAAGAAATTCTGGCAGAACTTGGGATTCCGAAAAGCATGCTTCCGCAGGCAAAACCATCCAGTGAGATTTATGGTGAGACAGACCCATCATTTTTCGGCGGACGTATTCCAATTGCAGGAGCGGCAGGAGATCAGCAGGCGGCGTTATTTGGGCAGACTTGTTTTGAAAAAGGAGAAGCAAAAAATACATACGGAACAGGATGCTTTTTGTTGATGAACACAGGGGAGACACCGGTATTTTCTGAAAATGGCCTGGTTACAACAATTGCCTGGGGAATTGACGGTAAGGTGAATTATGCTCTGGAGGGCTCGATATTTGTAGCTGGAGCAGCAATACAGTGGCTTCGAGATGAGTTACGATTGATCGATTCGGCATCTGATACAGAATATATGGCTCAGAAGGTTCCAGATGCAAATGGATGTTATGTTGTTCCTGCATTTACCGGGTTGGGTGCTCCATATTGGGATCAATATGCAAGGGGCGCGATTGTCGGATTGACTCGTGGAGTAAATAAATATCACATTGTAAGAGCAACTTTGGAATCCTTAGCATATCAAGTAAATGATGTGTTACAGGCAATGAAGTCAGATGCAGATTTGCAGCTGGCAACATTAAAGGTAGATGGAGGCGCAAGTGCAAATAATTTCTTGATGCAGACACAGGCAAATATCAGTGATGCTCCGGTTAACAGACCAAAATGTGTAGAGACAACCGCGATGGGAGCAGCTTATCTGGCTGGACTTGCAGTGGGATATTGGAAAGATAAAGAAGAAGTAGTAAAGAATTGGGCAATTGACCGCACATTTACGCCAAATATCGAAAGTGAAAAACGAGACAAAATGCTCCGTGGGTGGAAGCGGGCAGTAGAGCGTTCTTATGGATGGGCAGAAGAGGAATAAAAAATGTTTGGATATGTGACAATTTGTGAACCTGAATTGAAGATGAAGGACTGGAGAAAATATCGAGCATATTATTGTGGTTTGTGTCGGACTTTAAAGGAAAGACATGGGAATCTTGGTCAGCTGACATTGACATATGATATGACATTTGCAGTGATACTTTTGACGTCCTTGTATGAGGTGAAAGGCCTGACTTCTTCACACAGATGTAAGACTCACCCGGTGAAAAAGCAGTGGATGATCCAGAATGAGATTACAGAATATTGTGCAGATATGAATGTGCTGCTTGCATATTATCACATGATAGATGACTGGCAAGACGAAAAGAAAGTAAGTGGGTTGCTTGTCTCGAAAACGCTTCATGGAAAAGCTAAGAAGATAGAGAAAAAATATAAAAGACAAAGCAAGGCGATTCGTAGAGAACTAAAAAAGTTGGCAGAGTATGAAAAGGAAAATTGTCAGAATATAGATTTGCCGGCAGGATGTTTCGGAAGGTTGATGGAAGAATTGCTTGTGTACAAGGAAGATATGTGGGAACCGACGCTTAGGAAGGTTGGGTTCTTCCTCGGGAAATTCATTTATATTATGGACGCATATGACGATTTACAAAAGGATATGAAAGAGAAATGCTATAATCCGTTGAAGATATTGCATTTTGAAGAAGATTTTGAAGAAAAATGTTATCAGATGCTTCAAATGATGATTGCAGAATGCAGTACAGCATTTGAGCAGTTACCATGTCTGGTTGATGTGGAGATATTGCGAAATATTTTGTACGCAGGTGTCTGGACGAAATATCGAAAAAAACAGATGGAAAAAGAAGAGAAAAAAGCGGATAGAAAGTAGACTTTTTTTAAAAAGTAGTATATGATTGTAACGTTACATTGATAGAAACATAATAGAATGGAGTATTAAATGACAAGTAAGAATCCATATGAAGTACTTGGGATTTCACCAAATGCTTCAGATGATGAAGTGAAAAGAGCATATCGTGATATGACGAGAAAATATCACCCGGATGCGAATGTGAATAATCCGCTGGCAGATTTGGCAGAAGAAAAATTTAAAGAAGTGCAGGAAGCTTATGATGAGATTATGAGACAGCGCGCACAGGGAGGATATCAGTCTAATGGCGGCTATCAAGGCGGAGGCTACAGCTACAATAGTGGATATGGAACAGAACAGAACCCACAGATACAGGCTGTCTATAATTATTTGAATGCAAGACGATATCCGGAAGCGTTGAATGTTTTGAATGGAATGAACAACAGAGATGCCCAGTGGTACTATTTAAGTGCCGTTGCTAATGCAAATATGGGGAATAACCTGATTGCACGTGATCAAGTGAATCAGGCTGTAAATATGGAACCGAACAATCAGCAGTATCGTCGATTGTTAAACCAGTTGGAGTGGAGTGGACAGCGTTATCAGAACAATCCATATGGGGCAGGCTATGGACGAAATACGGATTCTTGTGGAACAGGGAATGCGTGCTGCGACCTCTGGATTGCAGATACGCTTTGTGAATGTATGGGAGGCGATCTTTGTCCATGCATGTAAAAGCTAAGAAAATTGCGATTGGTGGTTTGATGCTGGCATTTTCAATTGTCAGTATGTTACTAGGCAATATATTGGAATCGAATACTGTATTTTTTCTTGCACTGGCGTCATTTTTTGTGGGAATTATAATCCGAGAATTTGGCATGAAGACAGGATGTGCATTTTATTTGGCTGGAGTATTGCTTGGAGTGATTGTTGTGCCAAATAAATTATATGTAGTTACTTATGCCGCTATGGGAATTTATATATTATTGTCAGAAAGTGTCTGGAGACAGATTAGGAAGATGCTTGGAAATAATACAATGTTTAGTATAGAGCAATACAAAGTGGCATTATGGGTGATTAAATATGCAATATTTAATTTGATGTATATTCCGGCAGTGCTTGGATGTAGCGAATTATTATTTGGAAAACAACTGTCTGTCGGCATGACGATTGGAGTGTTGATTGCCGGTCAGATTGGCTTATTTATCTATGATAAAGCATATGATTATGCAGTAGGAATAATTTGGAATAAGATAAGAGGAAAGCTTTTCAATTAAGGCTTTCCTTTTTTAGAAGAGGAAAAAATGAAAATATATACAGCACCTTTGGAAGGAATTACCGGACATGTGTTTCGAACAGCACTTTATCATCATTTTGGCGGAGCTGATAAATACTTCATCCCATTTATCAGACCAAATCAAAATGGTAATTTTAGCACAAGAGAAAAACAAGATATTATGCCGGAGAATAATTTAAATATGTATCCTGTTCCGCAGATTTTGACCAATAAAGCGGAAGATTTTTTACAGACAGCAGAAAAGCTAGAAGCATATGGTTATAAAGAAATTAATTTGAATCTGGGATGTCCGTCAAAAACAGTGATTTCAAAAATGAGAGGATCCGGATTCTTAGCGTATCCGGATGAATTGGAACAATTTTTAGATGAGATTTTTAAGAAGTGTAAATTAGAAATTTCTATCAAAACCCGGATTGGAAAAGAAAGCCCTGATGAATTTGTTAGATTGTTAGAAATTTATAATAAATATCAGATGAAAGAACTAATCATACATCCGCGTGTACAAAAGGATTTTTATAAAAATCATCCGAATAAGGATGTATTTGCAGAAGCATTGAAAAAGAGTAAAAATCCAATTTGTTATAATGGAGATATATTTACAAAAAATGATTACGAAGAATTTAGAAAAGAATTTCCGACGGTAGACTGTATTATGTTGGGAAGAGGTCTGTTGAAAAATCCTGGGCTTATCAGGGAAATTAAAGAAAATAAACCGGTAGACAAAATATCCTTAAGAGCATTTCATGATGAATTGTATGCAGGATACAAGGAAGTACTCTCAGGGGACAAAACAATTTTATTTAAAATGAAAGAATTATGGAGCTTTCTTGGACCTATTTTTACCAATTATGAAAAATATGTCAAAAAGATTAAGAAGTGTGAAAAATTGTATAAATATGATGAAGCAGTAGAAAAATTGTTTCAAGAGCAAGAACTGGTAAGATGAAAAACAAGATGATACCTCCCTTTTAAAACAGATGATAAAATGTTATAATGGGCGTTAGCAAGTGATAATTCGAAAGGAGAAAAGCAGATGAATATCAAAGACTTGAATGCATATGAATTGATTCAAGAAGCAGATTTGTCAGATATTAAATCGAAAGGATATCTGCTAAAACATAAAAAAAGCGGGGCAAGAGTTCTGCTTATGGAAAATGATGATGAAAATAAAGTTTTTACGATTGGATTTCGTACACCACCTTCAGATAGTACAGGTGTGCCGCATATTATGGAACATACGGTTTTGTGTGGGTCGAAAAACTTCCCAGTCAAAGATCCGTTTGTAGAGTTGGTAAAAGGCTCATTGAACACATTTTTAAATGCGATGACATACCCGGATAAGACAGTATATCCGGTCGCAAGCTGTAATGACAAAGATTTTCAGAATCTGATGCATGTGTATATGGATGCCGTGTTTTATCCAAATATTTATCAGCATGATGAGATTTTCCGTCAGGAAGGTTGGAGTTATAAATTGGAAGATGCTGCTGAAAAACTAGAGTACAATGGCGTTGTATACAATGAGATGAAGGGTGCATTTTCGTCACCGGAAGGAGTGCTGGATCGTGTGATACTAAATTCATTGTTCCCAGACACTTCTTATGCAAATGAGTCCGGAGGAGATCCGGAGGTGATTCCGGAACTTACGTACGAGCAATTTTTAGATTTCCATAGAAAATATTATCATCCTTCAAACAGCTATATTTATCTATATGGCGATATGGATATGGCAGAAAAATTGGAATGGCTGGATAAAGAATATCTCTCAACATTTGACAAAGATGAAGTGGATTCAGAAATTCAATATCAGAAGCCATTTGATAAAGTTATCGAAATAGAACAAGAGTATTCGATTTCCAGCGAAGAGTCGGAAGAAGACAACACATATCTTTCATACAATAAAGTAATTGGAACAAGTCTGGATGAAAAATTGTATCTTGCGTTCCAGATATTGGATTATGCTTTGTTATCTGCTCCGGGAGCTCCGCTGAAAAAAGCTCTTATGGATGCAGAGATTGGAAAAGATATCATGGGTTCATATGACAATGGTATTTATCAGCCAATTTTCTCTGTTATTGCGAAGAATGCAAATGTAGAGCAAAAAGAGAAGTTTATACAGGTTATTGAAGATACATTACGTGATATTGTCAACAATGGTATGGATAAGAAAGCACTGGCAGCGGGAATTAATTATCATGAATTCCGTTTCCGTGAAGCGGATTTTGGTAATTATCCAAAGGGATTGATGTATGGTCTTCAGTTGTTTGATAGTTGGCTGTATGACGAGACAAAACCATTTATTCATATGCAGGCGATTCCAACATTTGAATTTTTAAAGAGTCAGCTGGATACAGATTATTTTGAAAATCTGATTCAAAAGTGGCTGCTTGACAATACACATGGATCAATTGTGGTAATCAAGCCGGAGCAGGGAAGAACTGCAAGAATGGATAAAGAACTGGACGAGAAACTTCAGGCATATAAAGCTTCCTTAAGTGATGAAGAAATCCAGAATCTTGTAGAACGTACAAAACAGCTGGTTGAATATCAGGAATCGGAAGATTTAAAAGAAGATATGGAGAAGATACCGGTTCTTGGACGTGATGATATCTCAAAAGAGATTGCACCAATCTATAACGAAGAAATAAAAGTTGGAGATGTACAGATGGTACATCACAATGTTGAGACAAATGGAATCGGATATGTAACATTGATGTTTGATCTTTCAGAGGTGGAGGAGAAACAGCTTCCGTATCTCGGCTTGTTACAGGCGGTACTTGGTATTATTGATACGACACATTATGAGTATGGAGAGTTGTTTAATGAAATCAATGTGCATACCGGTGGAATCGGAACATCATTGGAGCTTTATCCGGATGTAAGACATGTAAAAGAAAAAGCGTTCCGTGCAACATTTGAGATGAAAGGAAAAGCATTATATCCAAAGATGGATGTTTTGTTTAAAATGATGCGAGAGATTCTGATGGAATCGAAGCTTGATGATGAAAAGCGTCTGAAAGAAATTCTTTCAATGACAAAATCTCGCTTACAGATGGGATTCTTATCATCGGGACATACAACATCCGCATTACGTGCTCTTTCGTATGCATCACCGTTATCGAAGTTCAAAGATGATACGGATGGAATCGGTTATTACGAAGTAGTAAAAGATATTGAAGAACATTTCACAGAGAAAAAAGATGAACTGATTGCTAATTTGCAAAAGCTGGCAAGACAGATTTTCCGAACAGACAATATGATGGTAAGTTATACTTCTTCAACAGAAGGTCTGGACGTTGTAAAAAAAGAAATTGAGAATCTTGTAAGTGGAGAATCTACGCTTAATTCTGGAACGACAAGAGAAGAGGCAAAATGTGTTCTGCATTGTAAGAAACGAAATGAAGGGTTCAAGACATCTTCGAAAGTTCAGTATGTAGCAAGAGTAGGTAACTTTATTGATGGTGGAGCAGAATATAATGGAGCTTTACAGATTTTGAAAGTGATTTTGAGTTATGATTACCTCTGGCAGAATGTGCGTGTAAAAGGTGGCGCATATGGTTGCATGAGCAATTTTAACCGCCTTGGAGAGGGATATTTGATTTCTTATCGCGATCCGAATCTGGAACGTACAATGGAAGTGTATGAAGGCGTTGTGGATTATCTGAAGAATTTTACGGTAGATGAACGTGATATGAATAAATATATTATCGGAACAATGAGCGATATTGATCGCCCGATGAATCCGGCAGCGAAGGGAGATCGTTCGATGAATTTGTATATGAACCATGTTTCAGCAGAAATGATTCGTAAAGAAAGAGCAGATATTTTAAATGCACAACAGGAGGATATCCGTAAACTTGCAAAAGTGCTGGAGGCAATGCTTGCTGCAAAACAGATTTGTGTTATCGGAAGCGAAGAAAAGATAGAAGCACAAAAAGAAATGTTTGATGAAGTGAGAACATTATTTTAATAATTTTAAAACGGAGGATAATCTATGAAAGAAAACTTTAAGTCTGGGTTTGCAACCTTGATCGGTCGTCCAAATGTTGGTAAATCGACATTGATGAACCAGTTGATCGGACAGAAGATTGCGATTACATCAAATAAACCTCAGACAACGCGAAATCGTATTCAGACAGTTTTAACAACAGAAGAAGGACAGATCGTGTTTGTAGACACGCCGGGAATTCATAAAGCAAAAAATAAGCTTGGTGAATACATGGTCAATATTGCAGAACGTTCGTTAAATGAAGTGGATGTTGTTCTTTGGCTTGTTGAGCCATCTACATTTATCGGCGCAGGTGAGAAGCATATTATCGAGCAGCTGAAAAAGGTAAAAACTCCGGTTGTATTAGTCATTAATAAAATCGATATGGTAAAAAAAGAAGAAATTCTGACATTTATAGATGCATATAGAACAGAATATGATTTTGCGGCTATCGTTCCGGTTTCGGCGAGAAACGGAGAGAATACAGATGAACTGGTAAAAGTGATTTTACAGTATCTTCCTTATGGACCGCAGTTTTATGATGAAGAGACAGTGACAGATCAGCCAGAGCGTCAGATTGTGGCAGAATTGATCCGTGAAAAAGCGTTACATTGTTTACAGGATGAGATTCCGCACGGAATCGCAGTTGCGATTGATCGCATGAAGATGGAAAAACATGTAATGCATATCGATGCGACAATTATATGCGAAAGAGACTCTCATAAAGGAATTATTATTGGTAAGCAAGGCAGTATGCTGAAGAAAATTGGAAGTACAGCACGTTATGAGATTGAGCGTATGCTGGATTGCAAAGTAAATTTAAAATTATGGGTGAAAGTACAGAAGAACTGGCGCGATAGTGACTTTTTGATGAAAAACTTCGGATATCGTCAAGACGAGTATTAAATATCAGAGGCGGCGTTTTATCTTTTGTAATTGTACCAGACATAGTTTAGAAGGGATAGAACGTGAATCAGATTACAATGACCGGGATGGTGCTGCAAACGGCACCCGTTGGAGAATATGACAGAAGAGTAGTCATTTTGACAAAGGAACAGGGAAAAATATCTGCATTTGCCAGAGGAGCAAGAAAACCAAATAGTCCACTTGTTGGAGTGGTTAATCCGTTTACATTTGGTCAGTTTACTCTATATGCAGGACGCAGTTCATATACGATTCAGTCTGTACATGTAGAAAACTATTTTTCGGAATTAAGAGAGGATATTATTGCAGCCTATTATGGTTTCTATTTTATGGAATACGCAATGTATTTTACAAAAGAAGCAAACGATGAGCGGGAGATGCTAAAGCTGCTTTATCAGACATTGAAGGCTCTGACCAATCCAAATATACCGAATCGACTCATTCGATATGTATTTGAATTGAAAGCATTATGTATTAACGGACAGGCCCCACAGGTATTTCAATGTACTTGTTGTGGAAGTACGGGACATTCTATGGTGTTTAGTCCAAGAAAAGGTGGATTGGTCTGTACAGAATGTGACGGAGATGTCATTGATGGAATGCGGTTAAATAATTCTACATTGTATACACTTCAATATGTGGAGAATAGTAAGATTGAACATTTATATACATTTATTGTGAAAGAAAATGTTTTAGATGAACTGGGAAGATTGATGGAAAGATACAATGATCTGTATGTAGATAAGAGGTTTAAATCACTGGAAATTTTGGAAACATTATTGTAATTTGATGAAGCTGTCGGAAATTACATCTGGAATGTTTACAAAAACAAACAGAACAGCTATAATAGGAAACAATTGAGAATTCAATCCGATGGAATTATGATCGGTGAAATCAAAGATTAAAAGAATGTGAGGAACAAATACTATGGCAGAAAAGACAATGGACAAGATTGTAGCTCTTGCAAAATCAAGAGGCTTTGTGTATCCAGGTTCTGAGATTTATGGAGGACTTGCGAATACATGGGATTATGGTAATCTTGGAGTTGAACTGAAGAATAATGTAAAGCGTGCCTGGTGGAAGAAATTCATCCAGGAATCACCATACAACGTAGGGGTAGACTGTGCGATTCTGATGAATCCACAGACATGGATCGCATCTGGACACTTGGGAGGATTCTCTGATCCACTTATGGATTGTAAACAGTGTCATGAGCGTTTCCGTGCAGATAAATTAATTGAAGATTATTGTGCAGAGCATGGAATTGAGATTGAAGGTGCTGTAGATGCATGGTCACAGGAAGAGATGACAGCATTTATTGAAGAACACAATGTTCCATGTCCAACATGTGGAAAACATGATTTTACAGATATCCGTCAGTTCAACCTGATGTTCAAGACATTCCAGGGAGTAACAGAAGATGCGAAGAACACAGTATATCTTCGTCCTGAGACAGCACAGGGTATTTTTGTAAACTTTAAAAATGTACAGCGTACATCAAGAAAGAAAATCCCATTTGGAATCGGACAGATTGGTAAATCATTCAGAAATGAGATCACACCGGGTAACTTTACATTCCGTACAAGAGAATTTGAACAGATGGAGCTGGAGTTCTTCTGTGAACCTGGAACAGACTTGGAATGGTTTGCATATTGGAAAAAATTCTGTCTTGACTGGCTGAGCTCTTTGGGATTAAAAGAAGACGAAGTAAGATATCGTGACCATGATCAGGAAGAACTGTCATTCTACAGTAAAGCAACAACAGACGTAGAATTCTTATTCCCATTTGGATGGGGTGAGCTTTGGGGAATCGCAGACAGAACAGATTATGACTTGTCACAGCACATGGAAGTATCGAAACAGGATCTGACATATTTCGATGATGAAAAGAAAGAAAAATATATCCCATATGTTATCGAGCCGTCACTTGGAGCAGACCGTATGGTACTTGCATTCCTTTGCAGTGCATATGATGAAGAAGAGATTGGTACAGAAGAGAAACCGGATACACGTACTGTACTTCATTTTCATCCGGCACTGGCACCGGTTAAAATCGGAGTACTTCCACTTTCTAAAAAACTGAATGAAGGTGCAGAAAAAGTATATAATGAATTATGTAAGACATATAACTGCGAATTCGATGACCGTGGAAATATCGGAAAACGCTATCGTCGTCAGGATGAGATCGGAACTCCGTTCTGCGTAACATATGATTTTGATTCGGAAGAAGATGGAGCAGTAACAGTTCGTGATCGTGATACGATGGAACAGGAAAGAGTTAAGATCGAAGATCTGAAAGCATATTTTGAGAAAAAATTTGAGTGGTAAAAATAATACATGAATATATCAGCCTGGTAAGATTTTTGAAAGAAAATCTGCTGGGTTGATTTTGGTAATCAGGAGGTAATTTCAATGGAACGTAGAAATGCATGGACAACATATAATGCAGAAGAATTAAAAAAACTCAATGCGATCAATGAGGATTATAAGAAATGTCTGGACGCAGGAAAAACAGAGCGTGAATGTATTGCACTTACAATTGAAAGAGCAGAGGCAGCAGGCTACAAGAATATTAAAGACGTTATTAAAAGCGGCGAAAAGGTGCAGGCAGGAGATAAGATTTATGCTGTTTGCATGAATAAGATGATCGCTATGTTCAATATGGGAACAAAGCCTTTGGAAGAAGGAATAAATATACTTGGAGCACACATCGACTCACCAAGACTGGATCTTAAACAGAATCCATTATACGAAGACACAGAGATGGCATTATTAGACACCCACTATTACGGTGGAGTTAAGAAATATCAATGGGTCACACTTCCCATGGCATTACATGGTGTTGTTGTGAAGAAAGACGGAACAAAAGTCAATATCTGTATCGGTGAAAAAGATGAAGATCCAGTAGTAGGAATCACAGACCTTTTAATTCATTTATCAGGAGAACAACTTCAAAAAAAAGCAAATGAAGTAATAGCAGGTGAAGATTTAAATGTTTTAGTTGGAAATATTCCATTAGAGGGAAAAGAAAAGGATGCTGTTAAAGAAAATATTTTAGCACTTTTAAAAGAAAAGTATGATTTTGAAGAAGATGATTTTATTTCAGCTGAATTTGAAATTGTACCAGCAGGAAAAGCTAGAGATTTAGGCTTAGATAAG